>BNJU01006114.1_pt1 | contig 51452 bp, 96 predicted proteins | sample 8539281 | NCBI WGS metagenome assembly BNJU01 (sample SAMD00202456, study PRJDB9452) | human saliva metagenome | isolation source: human saliva | place: Japan | reverse complement strand
GCGGAATCAGGGCAATGGACATGGCGTCAAGTCCATCGCTCAAGAGCTCCTCATAGTCCCGGCTCGATGGCGGGTCGTCTCCGCGCACCCTCGACCAGCTGGTCAAAAAGCGCCATACAGGAACTCCAGATCTGACGATGGGCGGCCGCATCCGCCAATCGTCCTTCGCGATCTGCCGTTTCGCTCCACAGGCGGAGTGTCTGCGGAACACATAGCTCATCGAGGAAGTCGTAGAGTGCCTTCGTACGCGCACGCGCCGTGCTCTCATGCCGTCGCAGGTGCCCGGTCAGGAGAGAAAGCGGTTCTGCAATCCGACGGCGAAGCTGATCCAGCCACTGCTCTTCCCTGAGGCGCTCTTCGTCCTCGTCCAAATGCGAGCTCATGTTCTGCGACCCGCCGCTGAACAAAGTCCCACGGCTCTGTCGCCGTCCACTCGTGATTCACTGCGAATCCCGTAGGCAAGAGCAGTAATTTTCCAGACGATCGACAGCCTCCTGCCAATCCGCACAGAGTGGAGGAGCATCTTCATCCTCCTCCGTTTCGAGCAGGGAAAGAAGCCCGTGCGCAGCGCACGGAAGACAGTCTCATACGCCCACCCACGCCACGTCATCTGAGCAACAGCACGCAGGGAGCTCAGCGAGCGGATGATGCGCACTCGGGCGTTTGATATCCAGATAAAAGGGAATGCCGCAATCCGCAAAAGCGAGTGAGAGAAGATCGCCGTAGAGATCGACATCACGCATAGTACAGCGATCTCGCGGTAGCGACAGCCGCCGTCGCGTGCGAGGCGGAGAATATCTGCCGCCGCCGTCTCCACCTCAAGGCGTGGATTGGCTGCCTCGACGATCCGTATGGAATCATCCTTCGCGGGCGTGATATGTCCGTGGTCGAACAGCTGCGCTTCCAGCAGACGAAGCCCCTCCGTCCGCGCCCGATGCTGCACCGGCATCAGGCGAATCCCATCTGCGCCGATGGCTGCTCCTCCGTAAAGATCTGCTGCAGGAGATGCATCGTCTGATAACTGCGCGCAAACAGCCCCGTATCATAGATATTTTTCCGGCAAATTGGTAAATACATGCGTCCCATCATCACGGCCGTCCATCGTCAGGCTGGCATGAACGGTATCAACAACGCGAAACAGCGCGCGAAAGACCGCAAGTTCCTGCGGATTGAAAAAATCGAATCCGTCCACCCACAGTTCGGCGCCGCGCAGAAATGGTGCATCAACGAGCTGCACGGCGAGCCGCTCCATTCGATCGGTGTGATCGGTCAATCGTCCCCTCCATGCGGGCAGCGAGCTCATCCATGATCGTGGCGAGTTCTGTCAGCTTCGCTGACAGTCGTGCATGCTTTCCTGTACTGACATCTGCTGCCTGACGCAGATGATCGGAGCTGAGCCGATCACGCTTCAGTTCTGCGATCGTGTGCCCGAGCACCTCCGTAAACCCACGCTTGTGCACGGAGCGCTGAAAGACGGTGAGTTCCCTGCTGTGCTGCAGCAGAATATCCTTGAGCAGGATACGCCTGCCGATATCGCTGATGCGCGGCAGATGTTCCCCACCGGTCTCAAGCAACACCTGCCGGGCAAGCCGACGAAACCCAAAGACATACACTTGAAGGAATCCCGCCCCATGCGTCAGAGCCTCGGCCAATGCCCGCTCCGCTGCATAGGTCATGTGCTCGGGAACGAGAAGGATGCGCTGGCGCCCGAGCGGCTCCTCCCGCAGCACATCCCTCATCGCCGTGAGACAGTCATGTGTTTTGCCCGTACCCGACCGCCCGATGATAAACTCCAGTCGTGCCGTCATATTGCCAATCCCCCGTTTTGCGTAAAGGATGCATAGCTGCCGTTCTGTCCGCGGCACACTTCCAGATGGACGGGAATCCGTGCACGCAGTTCCTCGATGTGAGAAATGATGCCAACCAGCCGACCGCCCTCACGCTGCACATCGAGAAGCGCGCGAATGGCAACGTCAAGCGTCTCACTGTCCAGCGATCCGAAGCCTTCGTCGATGAAAATCATATCGAGATGCATTCCGCCCGCATAATGCTGCACGACATCCGACAGTCAAGTGCCAGTGACAGGGGAGGCGAGGAAGGTCTCTCCGCCGGAGAGGTGCGTGCAAGCGCGGGTGCCCGTATACTCATCAAAGACATCGATCTCAAGCCCCCACCACTTCTTTTTGTCCGCCCTCTCCGTGGATGAAGCGGTAGCGTCCCCGGCTCATCATTATCAGCCGCTCGTTCGCGGCATCGATGACATCGGACAGAATCGAGCGCAGGACATAGGACTGGAAGTGGATCTGATAGGGCGGTTTTGCCGCAGCGACATTCGCGAGTTTCCCGATCACACGGTAGCGCTTATCGCGGGCTGCTCCCGCCCGTTCCAGCGCATCCATTTCCTTAATCATGCGCGTGTGAGAGCCCTGCGCTCCATGCGGACGCCCTAGTCTCGCGCGCTGTCCTGTACACGCTGATCGGCGATGCGCTCCGCTTGGGTCAGCGCCTCCATGTCCGGCGGACAGCCCTCTGCTGCTGCCTTGGCCGCCTTCACCAGCTCCTCTGCCGCCTGAAACGCCGTATCATACGCGGCGATACGTTCACGTACTTTTTCCAGATAGTCGCTCTTTGCCCATTCTCCTGCAACCGCACGATGGTATTCTTCCTCGGTCAGAAAAATCCGCTGCACGATATGCAGCCGTATATGCTTCCTGCGCTGCGCCGCACTTCTTCTGCTTCCTTTCAGAACGCTGCGCCGTCGCCTTGGCACTCTCCGTGCGGGCACATTCCTGCGCCGCCGTCTTCTCCCGCTTCTCTGCTTCGGCACGGGCGGTTTCTGCTGTTTTTACTTCCCGTTCCAGACGTGCCGCCGCTTTCCGTACTGCCTCTGCATCACGATACTCCTCGGGCGGCTGACGTTCCAATGTATTCCGCTCCCCTCATGAATCCCTATGAGACTACGATTCTTTTGAAGCAGGGCTTCCTGCTCTTTCTGCTGCTCCTTCTGCTGAAGAGAGCTGTTGCTGCTCTTCGGCATACGTTTTTCTCAAGGGCTTTGCACGCATCCTGTGCACGGCGGAGCTGTTTTTCCCGTTCTGCAACACGTGCAGAACGCCTCCATACTTTCATCCGCGAGAAGCTCTTTTATGCGTTTTTGCTCATGGAAAGCTCCTGCTCAAGCCGAAAGGCACGCTGCTTTTTCCTGCTCTGCCTGAGCAGTACATTTCTGCAGCTCCTTCTCTGCCGTTTCCACGTGCTGCGTGCATACATCCATCTCGTGTGCGGACGGGAGCTCCTCCGCATGGACAGCAGGGCTTGGATGTGCGAGAGATCCGCAGACCGGACAAGGGGTATCCGACTGCAGTGTCTGTGCCAGACGAGCGGCACTGCCCATGTCGTAGAGGGTGCGTAGACGGCGCTGTGTCGTCCGTGCAGCGGATAATTCACGCTCTGCCGCCTGCAGTTTCTGCTGTGATTTTTGGGCACGTGTGCGTGCTGATGTCAGTGCAGCTTCTAGTTCACGTATATGGTCTGACGCCTTTTGGCATTGTGCAAGCTGTTTCTTCTCCTGCTGAACGACCTCACTCCCCGATCAGAATCTGATGCAGTCTTGCGCGTCTTCTTCGTGCTTCTTCTGTTCCTCGGTGAGACGTTCAATCTCCGCTGCGCCGCTTTTTATATTTTCTTCTCCCTCTGCGGCACGGATGCGAAGATCGCGCAAGGCAGAAGTACATTCTTGGTAACGGCTCGCCAGCGGTTCGTAATCCCTCATGCGGTGCAGCTGCTCTACATTTTTCGTATGCTCATCTGCATGAGCTTCCACCACCTTTAGGCATGCTACGGACGCATCATGTTCCGTCTTCGCAGCAGCGCAGTCGCTTTTTCTGCGGATGCGTATGCCTCTCTGCGAGTGCGTTCCGTGTTCAACGCTTCGATGTAGCTGCGCTCGCTGTAGAGCACCGGCTGTGCACGCTGTGCGCGTGACGAGCGCACACGAAAGTCGCGGACAGACTCTGCCTGTTCGCGCTTTTTCTCCAAATCACTTTGTGCCGCATCCCGCGCACTGAGTTTCTGCTGTGCAGCAGCCCCTCTTCGCGCGCCCGCCGCGCAGTCTTCTAGCCTTTTCGAGCTCCAGCAAGATTTCGTCCTGACGGCGTATCTCCTCCGAGCGCAGAGAAGACGCGTGCGAGTTCGTCCAGTGACGCCATTCCTCTGAACGCAGAATGCCTTCGCGCGCTCACGCTCCGCCTGTGCCATTCGCTCAAGCTGCTGTGCCTCTTTTGTCAGTGCTTCTTCAATGCGCTGATATCGCTCCGTACGGAAAATACGCTGCATAATGGCACTGCGATCCTTGACTTCTGCCAACAAAAACGCTGAAACTGTCCCTGTGGAGGAGAACGACCTGACGAAACTGGTCGGCATCGAAGCCAATCAGCTGACTGATGTGTTCTGAGACATCCGTGATGTTCGCGGCAAGCAGTTTTTCCTCGCCCGTCTCGCCAACATCGGGCAGACAGAAATAGCTGTCCGTCGCTGCCCGCCGCGTCATCTTACCGCGTGATATGCGAGAATAGGCCGGAGAACGCAGCACGGTAGCGGCGGCGCCCGAGCGCGATACGCATACTCCACCTCCGTCGTCCGATCCGGCGGTGCTGTGGAGGAACGCAGCATTGCTCCCTCGCGTATATCCCCGCTGGACTCTCCGTAGAGGGCGAATACGATCGCGTCCAAAATAGTGGTCTTTCCGGAGCCCGTCGCTCCATGGATCAAAGGAATGGGGCATCGGCAAGGGCTGTCTCAAAGTCCACACCTGCTCGTCCACATAGGGCCGAACGCTTGGATGCGGAGTTTCAGCGGTCTCGTTGCATTCTCTCCTCCCGTTCCAACGCATCGATGACATGCGTGAGTTCCTCGGTCTCCTCCTCGTCATTTCCTCCGTGGTCATCTCCGCAAGAAATCCGCAAAGGATGGAGATCTGACTTGCCGCGCTCATAGTTTCGCACTTCGTTGGAGGAATGTCCCATGTGAATGTTTGGGCGCGTGATGAGAAAAAGATTTGGATACACGCGACGCAGCTTTTCATGGGCGGCGAGTACGGCATCTGTGTCGGTAAGCTCCACACTGATATGGTCCTCGTGAGAGAGAGGATCGAATCCATCGGACGTCGATCTCAGCCATTTTTCCTCTTACGATCCGCACATCGCGCGCGGGGTCAGCGGATAGAAGGTGTGGGAGACAGCCCCTGCCGCGTCGATATCAACCAACGTGACGCCCTTTTTCTGAGTGTGACTCATCAAAGGAATATTTGAGCAGAGATCCGGCGTAGCGAATCTGCTCCGCCCCGCGCGCTGGGGCGCGTGCAGGTAGTCCGAGCCGTGTGGTTGTATGGTCTGAAATTTGTCCGTGTACACCTGATCACTGCCGCCCACGGAGGGTGTGCTCAGATTCGGAGGTCTGACCGCCGATCACAAAAGGCTGGGCAGCAGCAGCACTGCGTGCGCCACTGCGGTATCATCGCCGTGATGCGGCGATCTGAACATCAATGCCATATCGAAGGACGGTGTTTCGTCCAGCGAAAAAGCCTCACGGACATGCGGCGGATCACCATGAGGAAGCAGCGAGAAGTACCGTCCCCGAACGCATCCGAAAGCACGACGGAGGTGCCTCCCGTGTCGACAGTGCCTGCAATATACACACCGGAGGATTGCAGCAGCTGTGCGCCGAATGCCAGACGAACAGCACTGTCGTGATTGCCTGCAATACAGAATCTTGATCCCCTGCTCTGCCAGTCGTGTCAGCGCTCCCCATTAAACAACGCTACGGCTTCGGGCGGCGGCACTGCCCGATCATGGACATCATCCCCGCGATAACGAGGTGCATCCGGTCGGACGTCGCGGCTACGGTGCTCAAAAAGTTCTTCCAGCACATAGCCTGATCTTCCGTCATGTGCCGCTGTCAAAAGTTTGCCCAGATGCCAGTCTGCTGCTGTGGATAAATCGCATGATGGTCCCTCATACTACATGACAATTCATACTGATCGTCGGCGGCTTTTCTCGCCCTTTACACGCGTCCTTTTCTTCCGAAAATCGCTGGCGTGGAGCTGCCTCGTCAAGACAGAATGCCGAGGTCCTCCGCCTTTTTCAGCTTACTTCCTGCCGCTTCTCCAGCGACAAGATAATCGGTCTTCTTTGAAACAGAGGCCCTTCACCAAACCTCCATGCGCCGAAATGATAAGGGCACTGCACTCCTCCTGGGACAGAGTCGGCAGTGTCCCGTGATGACAAAAACTCTTTCCGGCGAGTGCCGCCCCCACGCTCCGTTCGTGTCTCCTGCAAAGTTTACCCCAGCTGCAGCAGGCGATCCAGCAGGGCACAGGCGGATGCAGAGGAGAAGAACTCCGATCAACTTCTGTGCCGTAATCTCACCCATATCCGGGACAGCGAGAATGCGTTCCGGGGACTCACGCGCCGCCTCCTGCAGGGCATCAATGGACGAAAAACTCCTGCATCAGCGCGGCAGCTGCCGCACGTCCGATACCAGCAATTCCCAGCCCCGTCAATAGACGCTCGGAGGTTTTGCTTACTCGCTTCGATTGCCGCAGGGACGCTGATCGACACTCTTTGCGCGGCCGATCAGTCCAGAGGCAACGAGCTCCTCTCGATGCTCATGCAGAGAAAAGATATCTGCAATATCATGGATATATCCTGCGTGGACAAGGGCAATAACAGCAGCCGCTCCTAGTCCCTTGATGTCCATCGCGCTGCGGCTGACGAAGTTCAGGGAGATGGTTCTCGATCTGTGCCGGACATACAGGATTTTTGGCAGCGCATGTCTCGCCGTATCTGCTTCTCGTACAGCATGTGCGCCACAGACGGGACAGACATCCGGTATCACATAGGGGCGGCTGTTCTGTGGCCGTTTGTCCTTCAGCACAGCCTTGACGCGCGGGATGATTTCCCCCGACTTATAGACGAGAATAGTATCACCGATACGGATGTCCAGACTGTCAATATGGTCCTGATTGTGCAGGGTCGCCCGCTCGACGCGCGTTCCGCAGAGCCCCACGGGATCGAACACAGCCGTCGGCGTGATGCGCCCTGTCCGCCCGACAGAAGCTCAATATCGCGAAGTACCGTCCCTTCTCCTCCGGCGGATACTGCATAGGCAATCGCCCAACGCGGCGCCTTTGCTCGTCACGCCAAGTTCCTCACGCATGGCAAAGGGTTCACCTTGACCACGGCTCCATCGATGTCGCCAGGGAGGCTGCCGGCCGCGCCGATCTCCTCGATAGCAGCCCAGACCGCGTCCGACGTCACGGCAGACGCGGTAATTTGCAATCGTCTTGATCCTGATCCTGCATGAAGCGCCATCCGCCTCGGTATGAGAGGAAAATACGCGGCCGTCACTGCGCTGCAAATTGAATACGAACATAGACAGCCTGCGCTCCTTCGTGATGCGCGAATCCAGCTGCCGCAGGTTCCTGCGGCACAGTTGCGCTGATTGGCAAAGGGCTTTCAGCCCGAGGAGTTCCTGCCGCTCATTGGCCTCGGCAAATGCAGCGCGCTCCATAGACCTCGCCGCGTACCTCAAAAATACGGCAGTGCATCATGCAGCTTCTGTGCAACATCGTCGATCACTCGTGCATTTGCTGTCACGTCTTCTCCTGCACAATGCCGTCACCTCGTGTGATCGCACGTGCAAGCACACCGTTCTCGTAGCGAAGTGCCAGAGACAATCCGTCGATCTTTTTCCTCGACGACAAATTCCGCCGCAGGAAAATGCGCAAGGACATTATCGACAAACGCATGAATCTCTTCCTCCGGAGAATACATCCTGCAGGGAGAGCATCGGAACATCATGAGGAACGAGTACGCCGACTTCGCGCTGTGCCGAGCCTCCCACGGTGCGTGTCGGCGAGTTCTTCGTAATGAGCTCCGGATACGCTGCCTCAAGTTTTTTCAGGCGCATCATCAGCATATCGAAGTCATAATCCGAAATCTCAGATTCATTATCGTCATAATACTGCTTGGAATACTTCGTATTTTTACGCCGCAGCTCTGACAGCTCTGTCTTTACCTCATCAATCTTGCTCATGATCTCCTCAGCTTCAAAATCGGTGCATACTTTTTGCACGAACTTCTTGATTCCTTCCCCGAGAATGCAATGGACAGCTCGGCATCCTCACCTGCTCCACTGATGGCGACGATGCGCCCGTCTCCCCACTTGCTGTGGCGTACGGCATCCCCCGCCTGAAAGGCTGCCGATGCGTCGGGGCGGATCACACTGCCGTCCGCCGCCGTATGCTGCGGCGGCGGCATATAGATTTTTCGCTCCGTGCGGGTGCTACGCTCACTCCATATATTGGACGGTGCGCAGATCAGCCCCGCCGAAAAAGTCCGCCACCTTATGCTCGACCAGCTCCTCCGGAATCTCTGTCAGAAAGCGCGAAAGGCCGCGACATCTCCGTACGCCCGTAGATCGTCCGCTGCCCGTGCATGGTGAGTAGAACCGACGCTCGGCACGGGTGATGACCGACATAGCACGTACGCCGCTCCTCCTCGATCTCCTATCATCGAGCAGCGTGCGGGGAATGCGGAAAGAGCCCTTCCTCCATCCCCGCCATAAAGACGGCGGGAAACTCAGCCCTTCGCCGCGTGAAACGTCATGAGCGTCACTGTCCCGTCCGACTGCTCCGTCTGGTCGACATCGGAAATCAGCGCAATCTGGCGAGAAATCCGCAAGTCCGTTCTCCCCTCCGCTGCACCATCATCAAAGTTCTTCGCCACACTGATGAACTCACGCAGGTTTTTCGAGACGGTCGCGATTGTCTTCCTTCTTCTCCTCCTCGAGCGCAGCAGCATAGCCAGACGTCTCAATCACATCCTCGACAATCTCATGGATGGGACGCGTTCGAGCTGTCCCATCAAAGGTAAAGACCATGGCGGCGAACTCCTCCAGCGCCAGCTTAACCTTGGCGGAGAGTTTTTGGAATCATGAGAGCAGCTGAGCATCCGTAATCACCTCAAAGAGAAGTGCGGTACTCCTCCGCCGTCTCCATCATGCGAGCGATGGATGTAGGGGCCAAGACCACGGCGCGGGACATTGATGATGCGCAGAAGGCTCGGTGTATCGCGAGTATGAGATCACACGCAGATAGGCAATAATGTCTTTAATCTCACGTCGATCATAAAACGCACCGAACCAACCATTGCATACGGGACACCCGTCGCGTAAAAAGCCTCCTCAATATTGCGTGACTGCGCATTGGTGCGGTAGAGCACGGCAATATCGCCATACTTGACATGGAACATCGTGTGCAGACGCTCCACCTCCGCACGATATAGGAGGCCTCATTCTTTTCCGTTGCTCCCTCATAGATCGTAATGCGGTCGCCGGTCGGATTATCCGTCCAGAGCTCCTTCTTCTTGCGCGTCAAGTTGTTCTCGATCACAGCATTCGCTGCCTGCAAGAATATTCTTCGTCGAGCGGTAGTTCTGCTCGAGCAGGATAACTGTCGCCTCCAGGTGAGTCCTTCTCAAGAGTTCATGATGTTCCGCATATCTGCGCCGCGCCAGCCGTAGATTGACTGGTCTGCATCGCCGACGACGCAGATATTCCGGTGCTCTGCGGCAAGCAGCTTGGTGATCGCATCTGTGCGCCGTTCGTATCCTGATACTCATCCACAAGAATGTACTGGAACTTCTTTTTGGTACTTCGTCCGCAATTCCTCATTCTTCGTAAGGGTTCCACCGTCAGCATCAGCAGATCATCAAAATCCAGTGCATTGTTCTCCTGCAGCTTGGACTGATGAAGTGCATAGATCTTGGCGACCTGTTCGGCAAAAGAAATCCGTTGCCTGCGCCGTAAATGCCGCGACATCAAGCAGACGGTTCTTCGCATCGGAAATATGCGCCTGCACCGCGCCGGGAGCGGTATGCTTCTCGTCGATATTGAGCTCTTTCAGGCACTCACGGATCAGCCCTTGACTGTCCGCAGCATCGTAGATGACGAAGTTCTTCGCATAGCGCCCATAGTGCTCGAGCTCCATGCGCAGAAAGCGGGCACAGAACGAATGGAATGTGCTCAGCCAAACGTCCCTGCGCCGCATCTCCGATCAGTGCATCCACGCGTTCACGCATCTCGCGGGCAGCCTTATTGGTAAATGTAATGGCAAGGATGCGGTAGGGCGGAACACCATGTTCCAGCAAATTGGCGATGCGAAATGTCAGCACACGGGTCTTTCCGGACCCCGCGCCGGCAACGATGAGGAGGCCCCTGCAGGTACGCGACAGCCGCTGCTGTGGCTCGTTCAGCCTTTGCATCAAATCCATAGAATCGTCCCTTTCACTCCAAATAAGAAGGCGGGGCCGCCGCCACGTAACTCCGCCCTCCCATACTGCAGTATCACTTATGTCTTAATTCGCTTGACCGCTTCCGAGGCGGCGGAATGATCTGCTTCTTGCGCGACATGACGCCCGGCAGATAGAGATGTGTTCCGCTCGTATCCTTGCGGAACGCCTCCCCGATCAGCGTGCGCGGCGAGCCCGTAAAGAGCAGATAGGTTGCCTCCTCGAGAATATCCGTAATCATAACGAGACTGAGGGTCAGAAGCCCTCCGTGTCGCAGATGGACTTCATCGCTGCGAGGAGCTCATCCTCCTTCGCCATGATTTCCTTCGTGTCCATCACCGAGGTCTGACTGACGACCACACGATAGGCACCGATGGTGAACTCCTTGAGGTCGTTGCGGACAATCTCCATCGGCGTCATATTGCCGACACTGGAGCCCGCCTTCAGCATCTCGAGGCCGTACGCGTTCATATCCACGTCTGCGATCTCAGCGAGACGCTCCGCCGCCTGTTTATCCTTTGGCGTGCAGGTCGGAGATTTGAACAGCACCGTATCAGAGATGATGGCGGAGAGCAAGAGACCTGCAATCGACGGAGGAATGTCGATGTCGTTCTGCCAGTGCATATTAGAGACAATCGTTGCCGTGCACCCGACTGGCTCGGCGTGAGTGTAGATTGGTTCGCTCGTACTGATCCCACCGAAGCGATGATGATCGATGATCTCGATGATCTTCGCCTCCTCGATGCCCTCGACCGCCTGGTTGCGCTCGTTGTGATCGACAAGAATCACTTGTGCCGGATCGGAGACCCCCAGTCGGTCACGGCTCACGAGACCGACGATGCGGCCGTTCTCCAATACGGGATAATTACGGTAGTTGGTCTCCTCCGCGATTCCCTTGATATCAGACAGGGAGATCGAGCGGCTTAGAGCAGACGGGATTATCGTGCATGATGCGCCGAATGGGCATCACACTGGTTGATGAGACGCGCTACGGTAGCAGGTATCGATACGGCGTCGAGGACGAAAATACCGCGTCTCTGCTTCCTCAGCGCCTCTGCCGGAACGCGGCCGTCTCCCGGTCACGACAAGACAGGAAATCCCCTGGTTAATGCAGGTCAGAATCGTCTCGGGCTTTCGGTCGCCCACGAGCACGATGTCGTTCCCTTTGATGATCTTCTTAATCGTTGCGATACTTCCGGCAGCGATGCGGATCTGTCCTTGATTGTCTCCGACTCATCACCGGAGACAAGCACCTGACTGTCGGTGGCATGAATGATGTCGCGATAGCGTACGCGCATATCTGCGAGATTCGTCGTGCCGAGCTCCTGAAAATACCGCTTCGCAGATCACTGACCGAAACGATGCCGACGAGAGTCCCTGGCTGTCCGTCACGGGAATCGACCGCAGATCATTCTCGCGCAGAACCTCCCTAGATTTCGCAGGGTATCGTGCTGACGCACAACGATCTTGCAGTCCATCGCAATATCCTTGACACGCGGATAGAGATCAGGGATCAAGAGCGGCTTTTTCGACATGGAAGTACTCGAGTGCAAACCGCGTTTCCTTATTCACTTTTGCCGGCGCGTGCGGCAATGGCATTGACGCCCATGGCCTGTTTCAGATGGGCATAGCCGATCGCGGAGCAGATCGAATCCGTGTCCGGATTACGATGCCCAATGACATAAATTGAGCTTCGCAACGTTCAAAAATAGTACCTCTATTGCGGTTCTGTCCACCGCATACATCGTTGTTATTATAGCATATTCACTGATTCGATTCCATAAGCAAAAGATTCGATAAGCAAAAGAAAGATGCAGGGACATGAACCGCACCATCCTTTGTATCGCCTCACACCTCAAAAGCACCCTTGGTGATGAATCCCCACTCGCTTCCCGCGGCATAGACCTCAACGATGTCAAAACGGCAAGGTGTTTGATCCATCCGTTTTTCGCGCAGATACCACATCGCCGTCTGTATAATCTTGCGCTGCTTTCGGTAGTTTACCGCTTCTGCAGGAAGTCCGCACCGAACGCTTCGTCGTGTCTTTACCCTCGACAAAGACCAAGGTATCACGATCCTTTGCGATCAGATCGATCTCCCCTATCTTTGTGCGATACTTCTGTGCCAGAATTCGATATCCCTGCGCACCGAGATAGCGACGGCACAGGACTCCCCGCGATCTCCAGCACCTTATTGCTCGTGGCGATTTCCCTGCTCCCCCATGTGACGGTCAATCCGATAGACATGGGCGACACTTCAGCGATCGTACGATAGAGCTCGGGGAGGAATCTCGCGGTCAATCTCAAGCGCCATCAACGCATATTGACGAGCGATTTATTCTGATAGACTGGTATGCCGTTTTGCGTGCCTCCGCCAAAATGCGGTCAGCAACGAGGGAACGGCCTTTGCCGTCACGCGCGGCGCACGATCCGACTTTGCATCATATTTGATGGCAACAGCACGCGGTTCTTCTTCGCGCTGCTCCTCTTCCCTGTCCGCGTGATCCGGCATATCTCACCATCCTGCCTTTTTCATCTCTCAATCCACCAAGAATATTATATGAGCGATCTCGTTATCGTCAATGAGCTATGCCATGACTGTCATCATCAGTTGGTGAAGAAACGGCGCTCGCCTATCGCGCCGATCTGTACCCTCGATCACCAAAGAGGTTCCGTCAGCGGACTCACGTATACTGTCGAGTTCGTTACGGAACTCCCCATGCAGCATCTGCATCAGAAAAATGAGAGACGCATATCGACGTGATTCTCTTCGTAGATGCGATGCAGTGAGGTTCGACAGTGCCGATGTGATCCGTGAGAACACAGATTCTGAGCCACGTCTCTTTCTCGGCCTGATCCGTCGCCTCGTCCTGTGGGACTCATCGCAGAACATGAATATGGGCGGGATACTCGGTCTCTCCCATGAGAGCGGCATCACACAGCTCGCGGAGCGCTGTCCCGGCTGCGGGGCCGCATTCTCCCCCTCCAGTGGTGACGCATGGTCAGAGCCAATGCCGCGACATCCGCCCGCACGTCTGTATTGCTCCGCCGTCATCTTGCGCGCCTGACTAGATCGGCCATCTGCGTAAAGCCCATAGACGCGGAAGATCGGCATCTGCTGTTCAAACGCCGCTTGGCGGACGGTTCCAGGGAATGTTCTGCTGTGTCAGCTGGATGAGTTGCTGGAGCTGCTTCGCATCACCTTCACTCAGAGTCTGCGTGCGTCCGCTGACGAAGTTCTGGAGCAGAAGTGTCTCGCGCTGGCTGCAGGTTTTCATTTTGCAGGAGCACGCGTGCCAGATCGCGAAGCGTGCTCATCATCTGCGGTACATTCTCCATGGGGCGTGTGATGAACTTCCGGAATGAGCGTCGGCGTCTCGGCCGTCTTTGCAGCATCTGAGCCCTGCATCGTGGAAGCTGGCGGCTGTGTCGCCGCTGTCTCCGCCCGTCCCGCCTGTGAACGGGCGGCCTGCTCCGTGCTCTGAGGCGTTTGCTTTGCGGCTTCTGCGGTTCCTGTCCGCGCCTCTTCGCCAACGGGCTGACGAGCAGGATTCAGTGTCCGCCCGTGCCTTCCTGACGCGCGGGGGCACTGCCCTGCGGGAAGAAGTCTCCTGCTGCACGGTGCTTCCCCTGCTGCGCAGCGTTTTCCTGCACCATCTCCGTGTCCTGCCCGCGCTGTGCCTCTGACGCAGATAGAGGGGCGCGGCATTGCCTTTCGTGCCGGCAGAAACTCCTCCGCGACGGTTGCGGCATTTGACTCGATTGTCGCCGCGGTTGCAGTTGGCGCTGGCATGCGTGTGGTCTGCCCATTCGCCAACATCTGCGCTGCGCCCTCTTCTATGGAAGTGCTGCGCTTCCCTGCTGCGGTGTTGCCCTGTGCCTCTCCTGTTCTGCACCGTGACTGCGTCCCTCCCGGCTGCGGCATTGTCTGCTGCGTCGCCGCTTCTGCGTCACGCGGCATCAACAGCTGAACCAGCTGATTTAGAAACGTCATGGAGGAGGTACCGCCGCCGCTTGCCGCAGCTGGTGCAGCACCTGCGCTCTCGCATTCAGCTGAGAGAGGACGGTCTGCAAATCCTTCCGGGAGGAGTTCGGCATTTCCTGTATCAATCAGCTGAAAACGCGGCTTTCGTCAGCATGATCGGCTCAGATGTTCCGCCTGCTTCGCCCAGCAGTAGCGCTTTTCAATGCCGCAAGCAGCGTCGCCACGTCGTCGCTGACACGGGGAACTTCGTTCGTCTCCGCCATCGTTCCCATCTGATTCAACATCCGCGCCAGCGTCGTCAGCTGATCCGTCGAGCGCTGACTTGCCGCCGTACTGCCAAGCCCCTGTGCAAGTGTGGACTCAATCGAAAAAAGACTGCCGAATGATATTCCGTATGACCTCTTTGAGCTCCTGCGAATCTGCTCAACATTCGTCTGCTGACGTCCGCTGATTTTTGGACAGAACATCCGCCATACGGTCAATCGCGAGTCTCAATGGACACGTTGGTACGCTGACTGAATGCCGCTGAGGCATTCTCCTGATCGCCGCGGCCCTGTACTCCTTCGGTCGGGCGTTCCGATGAAATCCGCTGCGGTGCGGAGACGGCAGCCGCTGCTGCAGTTGCATTTGCTTCAATCGGCACAGTATTCACAGCCTTTTTCTGTTAGTTATCATCGAGCGAATGGGCTCGAACGTTTTTACGATGCAATGGACAGATCCCATAGTTGCGGATCGCGTCGATATGTTCCTGGGTTCCATAGCCCTTGTGCTTAGCAAAGCCGTACACCGGATACGCCTCGTCATACGTCAGCATCAGGCGATCTCGCGTCACTTTTGCCAAGACCGACGCCGCCGCGATTGATGCTGATTTAGCATCCCCTTGACAATCGACTGTGATGCCATTCTCAGATGCGGAAGCGCCACAGCGTCAATCAGGACCTCCTGCGGTGTCGGCAGAAGCGCAGCGACAGCATCATACATCCCTTTACGTGTCGCCTCCAAGATGTTCATTCGGTCCAATCGTCTCAGCGTCAATGAGCTCGACATGATAGGAAACAGCATCCGAAACGATTCTTTCGTAAAGCTCTTCCCGCACTTTTTCAGACAGCTTCTTTGAGTCGTTCAGGCGGGGAAGCAGGTACTCCTGCGGCAGAATCACCGCCGCTACTGCGACGGGACCCGCCAGAGGACCACGCCCAGCCTCATCCACACCGGCGACGATGCAGTGCCCGCGCTCAGCGTCACAGCGCTCATACGTATACATTGCATAGAGACGCGCACGCTCCTGCTGTGCACGTTCATAACGGCGAAGAATCGCTTGGACGGTTTTTCGCGCGTCACATTTGCAGGTATTGAGAAAATCCTCCGTCACATCTCCGCGACGAAAAACGTCTTCTATCTCTTTTATCGTCATTTTCTCTGATTCCTTCACCGCACTGCTTATGCAGATGGGATGCACGGCACTGCATCTAGAGAAATCCGCCCTAGTCTGCCACTCCGAAAATCCGTCAAAATTACCTGCTCCGCCTTTTCGTAATCAATTTTGCCGCCGGCACGGAGACATCCGCGCTTTCGTCCAATGGCATCAAGCAGCTCAACCCCCTCAGGCAGAGGATCATCCAGTCGATAACGCGTACACAGCGACTGCGGAGTATCCTCTCTCAAACGATTCAGGAGAAGCAGCACCACACTTCCTACATCGTAAACATTGTCATTGATTGCCCCCGTAAATGCAAGATGAAGCGCCGCCTGCATGATCCTCAAATTTCGGCCGAGGATGCCGGGCATATCCAGCAGCTCGAGCTGTGCACCAAGGCGAATCCACTGCTTTGCACGGGTCACACCGGGACGGTTCTCCACCTTTGTCTTCGTGCCGCCCGACAGCCGATTGATCAGTGATGACTTGCCGACATTTGGAATGCCGAGAATCATACAGCGTGCGGCACGTGGTTTCGCCCCATGCTGCGCAATTTATCCGTTTTCGGCTTTGCGCAGCGTGCAATCGCCTGTACGAGTTCCTTCGTTCCCTTCCCTTCACGGCATCCACGGGAACCGCGAAAGCCCTTCTGCGGCATAATACTTGACCCATGCACGTGTCACATATTCATCCGCAAGATCCGCCTTGTTCAGCACGATGAGCCGCGGCTTCCCGCCCACAATCTCTCGCAGAACAGGATTTGCGAACTCATCGGAATGCGCGCATCGAGGAGCTCTACCACCACATCCACCGACTTTAGATTCTCCTGAACCAGACGCTCCGCCTTCCGCATGTGCCCCGGGTACCACTGGAGACTGGGAATGTCGATTACGTTGTCATTATCCGTCATTATATGTATTCCCTTAAGCCTTGATTTTACTGGATTTTTATCAGCATACGCAAATGTATAAAGCGAGAAAAATCATAATTCATCATTATCAATACTATATCATATTTTTAAGAAAAATCCCATAAACGGGAGACAAATGGGGAGACGAGGGCGCAATTTGGGAGACAACAAAAATAAGCCCCCAGAGCCCGAAGCCCCAGGGCGCGAGTACACCCTATATCGTTATGCCTTGACCGTCGGTGTCAGCGACTTGTCGCTTACAAGCTTGACCAGCCACACGCCTCCCTGCATGACCACAGGAGGACGACCGCATCGCGCCAGTAGCACCAGCCGTGCTCATCCTTTGCCTGCTCCTTGATCTGCGTCACGAACTTATCGACCGCCTGCTCGATGGCGGGGATGCACTCGTTGAGGATCGTGCGCGTCACGCGCTGCTTGACCTCCTCGGTCACCTGATCGACGTTGATCTCCTTGACGATTGAGTCTCTGATGTCTGTCCACTTGCTCGTGATAGATTCTCCTTTCAGTTGTTCGGCGTTCCGCCGTTATCCTGCCAATACTGGCGATACCAGTTGGCCTTGCCGCGCAGCACGTCGCCGCCGCGCGTGCCATCCTCTGCCCACGGATTATGCGTCGGGCTCTCCTCTGTACCGAGATACTCGAGGGTCCCAGCGCTCGCAACCGTTTTTCGGTCCGTAGAGCTCATGCGCATACATGCCATCCTCGTTGTCCGCCGCCTCACCATGTGCGAGGACACGTGTCTTGTCGATGGTCAGCCACAGCCCGTTACAGAGTGCGGCGATTGCCTGCGCCATGCCGTCGATCTGGAGCGGTGTCGGCGATTCCTGTCCGAGGTTGTTGGTCGTTGCCCCATAACAGCCGAGCATGCAGATGCTGACGCTGCCCGTGTTGCGCCGCCACGTTGCGGCGAGTACATCATCCAGCTCCCCGTCTGCAGTGCGTAGATTTCGCCGCCCTTGTCGATCTGGACGTGATAGTCACTCCAGAACTGCCCGTAGTGCCCTGCCGACCAATGCAGGTGCACTTTGGTCTCACGGTTGTACTCTGCTGCCGCCTCCGCGAGTGCCGCGCGGTACTCTCCCGCAGAGTTCCTCAAGTTCTGCTGGCGACACCTGCCGCATCGCGGACTTACTCAATACGTGGCTCATTTATCTCCTCTCTTTCTTTGATATAACCGATCGCCCGAAATCCGATCAGCCCCGATGTGACATTACTGGATAGCTCGGCCGTCCATAGAAAAATGGACAGGATTGCTACAACGACAAGTCCTGTCCCGACCATCCAATCTACGGGTGGGAGCCAGTCGTGTTTTGGCATACGATCATCTCCTCCGAGTGCCCATGTCAGAATCGACGCAAAGATGCCGACGATGGTTGTGCTCATCCCGATGGTCCAGCACACGTCGCGCTTGAACTCATCCAGGCGCCGATGCGCGGACTTTGTGCTTTCCTCGAGGCGCGCAATACGCTCATTGATGGCATAGAGCTGATCCTGTCCCATAGAGCGGCTTCTCGGCAAGCGATTTGATCTGTCCTTTGATTCCCTCGAGTTCGGCGAGAATTTCACCTCGAGCCATTGCATTCTCCTTTCCTTGCACTGAAAAAAAGCCGCCATGCGTTATGACGGCTGTTCTGTGCTCTATCTACTGCGGCGTGCTCTGAGATACGTAGCAACATCCTCACAGTAGATTTCGGGGACGACCTTCTGATCGTCTCTCACTTTATCCTCCTCGGAGATTGCCCATGCACCTGCACGACAAGGTACGCGTAGATGGGTATCATGTATGCCCATTTCTTCATTTTCCCTCACCTCCTTTCAGTGCAGTTTCCAATGCGGCGAGACGTTCGCCATACACAATCAGACGGGCTTCCTGCTCCGCCATCGCCTCAAAGGCGGCGAGACGTACGTCGTCAACCTCAGGCACCATCGGTTCGGACTCTGCTGCATGTGCGGGCGGTGCAGAGACGGGCTTGCCTGTCTTAGCGTTGCGGATGTAGCCCGTGCCGTTATCTCCCGCACCACGATTGCCGATGTAGGTCTGATGGTCCTCCTCTGAGATGGGAATGTAGCCATCGTCGAGGCATTTCTGCCGCTCTGCATCCGTCGTGTAGTGGATGCCATTGATCACGGTCGTTGTCCGACGCCCTGCGTCGTCAAATTTTGCTAGATACTCCATGTTGTTGCACCTCCATATGCCGATCGTCAAAAGAACATATCGCCTGTTGGCCGCTCGTTGGAGTGATCTGCGACGCAGAGTACATCCTTGCAGTGTAATTGTCCCCGCTCGACAAATGCGGTTATCGACCCACCCGTAGCAATCGGCTGGTGTAATGTTGGGATGACGACAAAACATGATTTTGTGAACGCAATAGGAAATGTTACAGGGATATCCGTGCTGTCAAAATGTACCTCTTTGATGATGCCCACTGCACAATCAGCCCGTCCGCGAACTTAACCCATCCGTTGGCCTCCAGATTGCCCGCGACAATGCCCTGCTTGCCGAGCTTGCCCTCAATCTCTTTTTGCGAGATTATCCATTGAGTCCAGTCCGTTAAGTGCGGAGACCGCCTGCGCCACAAATGCGGTGCTTGCGATCTGATCGGTATTTGTCCCCTTGCTCGCTGTCGGTACCGTCGGCGTCCCAGTGAGCGCTGGTGACACGATCAGGGGCTTTGTCGTCGAGCAGATGGCGGATGTCCTCGTGTGCATCGGGGGCTTTGTTGTGCTCCTCGATGTCAATTTTTCGCGGCATACGCACCATTCATGGTCTCAATAACAACATTCGGCGCGTTGCCAATGACGATATGCAGGGTCAACAATGTCACCGTCAATCGGTGTTTTCCTTACTCGGGATCCAGTCAGCGTAATTGCCCGCATTCGTATACGCATAGAGCTGTTCAGCGCCGTTCTCAATCTTCGCAAAGACGCCGATCTCGCGGTTGATAAAGCCCGCCACAAGTGCGCTGTTGTCGACGATAAAACGCAGACGAGCTTTCCCGTTACCCTCGCTCTGATACCCTGCAAGGGAGCTGCATAATGCCATGCTTGAGCGCGGTCAGGGTCTCGATGGAATCGCCCTCCTTGAGCTCCCCGTCGCCGAGTTCGACGCGGACAAAGGTCAGCTTGCCGCCGCCTTGGCTCATGCCCGTCATTTCCTGCCCCGTCCGTGTCAATTTGAGCAGCGGAAATTGTGCCTATCACTCACTCCTTATCACAATATGTTTTTGCTTCTTGGCAATGCCCGCAAATCCAAGCTCCGCAGCGGGGACATTCCACGAAATATCATCGCCTGCACCAATCGATATAACTTTCTTCTGCGACACGTATCCTGCGAAAATAGAGGCGGCATATCGACAGATGCCGTGTTGGATATATGGATGGTCAGATTTGCAGGTGCGATGACCCGCGCAAAACGCCGCACATCGTTTGCGCGAAAGATATGAGTACGCGCAATATCAAGCCAGAGCTCGTACCGATCAAACACCTCGCTCGGCGTGACAATGCCTGCGCGAACATCGCATCCAGCATCGACCGCAGTGCACGGATGGTATACGGTATCATGGCATTGATGCGTGCAGAGATGCGCTGCCGCCGCGTCTCTATCGGCAGACCGTCGCCGCGAATCATGCGAAGCACACCTCCCAACGTGCCGCCCCGTCTGCGTCAATCGCATAGACAAAGGTATTGGCGAATCGCCGCCAGAGGGCTTCCCAGAGCACACGGTACTCAAGTTCTCCACCTGCGCCAATGCGCGGAACTCTGCCGCCGGTGCGACGACGGGCGGATAGTAACGCTCTACTCTCACATCCCGCACGATCTTATCCATTCTGCACTCCCCGCACGGCGAGCGCATCAACGTCAAGCGTCAGATTCTCCTCGCGGTCGTTGAGCGTCGTGTGCTGGATGTCATCGATGCCCGTGAGTGCCAGCAGGCGGCTTTCGATCTGTGAGATGCGGATCGTGATCCCCGCGTTGCTCACATTGTCGATCTCGGCGTGCTGCGTGTCCTGCCACGCCTTATTGAGCTCCGCAAAGTAGGCGTCTACCGTCTCCTCTACCTGCGTCTTATAGTTGGCGTAGGGACGTACCCGCCGCAAAGGATAGATGCGGCCCGATCTTCACCGCCGCATTCTTCGCGCCCTCAACCGTCACAGTGTGCCCGATGGGGCGATGCCGATGCCTTCCCGTGATTCGTCTCGGGGTCGATTGCCGTCTGCACCTTCTGCACGAGCTCTGCTGTCGGCGGTTTGAAGTCGCTTGTCATAAAGACAATGCGTACCGTCCCGCCGCCCTTCCACCAGGGTAGACCTTCACGCCGCCTACGCCGTGGATCGCGTTTACCTTCTGCCGATAGTCGGCGATATTGCCGCCGTATGCCTGACTGTCAAAGCTCGCCAGATAACGCATGCGAAAATGCTCCGTCTCTTCCTCGGGCTCGCCCGGAATCGTAATTCGACAAGATCCGCCGTCTGCAATCCCTCGACGTAGTCAATCGGCACAAGCCGCCCAGCAGGAAGATTCCCTGCTGTTCCGACCGTCTCACAGGTCAGCAGGTATTCTCCGCTCGTTAGCTTTTCCGTTACGGCATAGTTCACCGCTCCGCATGAGTAACGCGTACCGAGGCGGGATATTCAGCGCCGGCGGGTAAACTTTACCCTTTACGACGGCAGATGTCGCCTCCTTCGGCTTTAGCCCTCGCTCGCGTGCACGCTGGATAAGATATGTCCGCTCTGCCGTGTCGCCGAAGGTGTTCTTCAGGAAATAATCCAGTTCTGCATAGAGCAGCATGAACTCAATCGATGCAGGTGCCGCCGCGTCAAAGATAATACTTCCTTCGCGCTTATCCACGTCGTGTGGGACGTTTTTCAGCATCCGCGCAAGGATCGCCTCTTGTGTCTCTTTTTCATACATCAGATTGTCACCCCTTCTCCATGGCGATGTCCCCGTAGATGCTCCGCACCCTAAAACGTGCGAGCACATCACCGCGCCGCCCCTGCGCATTACTGCGCACATAGCGGATGTCAAAATCCGTCACATCATTGATGCGGTCATCCTGCACCAGTGCCTCACGGATGCGGCGCGGAATCTCCGAGAGGACATACGGGATTGGCTTGCCGAATAGCTCAGCGAGCTCTACGCCGTAGTTCCAGCTATAGATGACGTATTCATATCGCTCCGTATTGAGGATTTTATACGCCGCCTGTTCGACCGCCGCGAGGCGTTCCGTGAGTGCGCCTTGGATCCGCTCCTCTTCGATTTGCATCCGGTACGTCGTATTCGGCTGCAGATCAGCGCCTGCGAGTGTCTCGCCGAGACTTGACGTGCTCGTGTCAGGAAGCAGTGCCATCGTATCACCCCCATTGTCCCGAAAGATTCGTATGGTCACGGTTGCGCGAGAGGACGACAAAGCCTTGCCGCCCGACTGTCGCAGGAGAATCACCGTTTCACCGACATGCAGGCCGTTGTGCACGGTGATTTTCTTGCGCCCCTGTAATCGTGGTTATGGCTCTGAAACTCAGCATAGCCGCTGCCGCCGCCGCGATTCTCCGTTGTGTGGCTGACGGTGATGTCCACGTCATAGTCGCGCACGGCGTCGGTCAGCTCGAGGAATTCCTCCGTCACTTCGTCCTTGCCCTCAATGCGGATCGTCAGCGGTGCGACGCCGATCACCTCGCCGAGGCACCAGTCCGAAAGATCGCTGCTTCCCCGCGTCTGCTGGACAAGCCGTTGCATCGTCTGTAACAGCTGCGTGCTCATCCCGTAATCACATCTCCTTTCACCGTCAAATCCATCGTATGATGCCCCTGTGTCAGCGTGTGTTTCACATTCTCGACGATGATGCGCTTCGTCAGCGTCTGATCACCAAGCCGCAGATTGATGTAGAGCATCGAGCCGCCGCGCACGCGCAGATCACCGAACGCGTTCTTGACAGTGAGCGTACGCTTCACGCGGTCGTACATCTTGAGCTTTGTATCCGCCATCTGCCCGAAGTTCATTGCCTTCTGCGGATTCACGGATTCGGTCAGCTGCAGCACGCCCCAACGCTTGATATCCGCGCTGTTGACCGCCATCCACACGTCGCGCTTGCCCGTGTCTTTGTTGTCATAGTAGAGCTTGATGCGGTTGTACGTATCCTTGTCAATCGACGTCTCATACGCGAAATCTTCGGCCGTCTCCGCGTCGATCAGGAGGTCAATCTTCATCGTCTCCACGTCCTTGACGGTGAGTTTGCCGAAATCGTCATAGAGCGCATAGAGCCGCCCCGTGTTCTCCGTGGTCATGTCAGGGAGCGACCGCATGATGTCCATGAGTGTCTTATTCGCCCGCGAAATTTCGGGATAGTGTAGCCCGTATCGACCAGCTCGCCGATGGTCAGCTGGAAATCCTCCGCAATGCGCTTGATCTCCTCGCCCGCCGTTAGGTTGACGAAGAGTATAGGTGTCCTTGTTTTTGAGATAGCGCATCTGGTCGTGGGCGATCACATCAATCACGTTGTCCTTGCTGTACTTCTGCGCGAATACACAGCCATAGAAGAACTTCACGCCGCCATAGTTCGCCTGCACGACGTCGCCCTCGTGGAAATCGAGTGCCTCGTCCTTGACGACCTTGAACGTGAGCTTTCCCGGCTGCCCTTTTCCAGCACGTCTCCCAGCACACATCATCGAGCACCGCAGGCGGTAATACTTATCTGTCTCCCTTGTTGTGGATGATGAGCTGGAGCTGTTTATCATTTTTGGGAGTGGCCGCACCGAGAGACGGCTTGTCTCCCGAGACAAAATCAGCCAATGTGCATCACCGCCCTGCAGAAGCCCGCAACAGGATTCGAGATCCCATTGCTACTCGATGATGTCGCGCCAGTCGATACCTCCGTTCGATATCCCCTTTGCGACCTCCCATATGGATTTTTCATTGCGCACTTTGTACGCCGTCGGAATTGTCCGCCCGATGGCAGGGCGCGTCTCCTTCACCGTCAAATGCTCAACGCCGTTCTCATCCTTCGTCACCTCGCATTCTTTCGTCCCGTAGGGACGGTATTGTAATTTCAGTGGACACGTCGTCGAGCCCGTCCTTTGCATCCTCGTTGATGCTGTAGTCCTCAAGCGTCACAAGCATATTCGTGTCAAAGAGCATGGAAAACGCCCCGACATGCGGCAGATGATGAGCTGCATCGGATACTGCGTTTCCTTCGCCTTCTTAAATGCCGAGAGGAAATGCGACGCCTTTTTGAAGCTGAAACTGCTACCAAAGAGCATCCCTGCAAGGGAATCTGTGAGCGATGTGTCGTAATCCGCATACGGATAGGGACAGTTCGGCAGACGCGCATCAAAAACAATCTCCGTCAGCCCAGGCTTTTTTTGATGATGTTGACCTCGCCTTCGTTGATGAGGTTGATGGTCTTGTTTTTGCCCTTGATCTTGATGGACATCTTTGCGGGCGGCACGGGGGAGCATCGTGTCGCCGACGAAGAAATAATAACTCATGTCGGATGCACCCCCTCTGCGCCAGCCGCCATCGCCTGAACGAGGGCTGTCATTCATATAGGTCATCATGCCGTCCACATCAACGCCGCTCGCGATATTGTTGCTCACGCCGCCCATGTCGATTTGCACCGTCGCCGTCGTATACTGATTGATCGCCTCCTGCTCCGCCGCCTCGCGCAAGTATTTCAGATCCTCCTCTGTGATCTCCATCGCGTCGCTGATGGCGCCCGTATTGTCTGCCGTCTCTTACCCGCTTTTGCCAGGGTCGCCCGTCAGGTCAAACGGTGTGCCGCCCGCAGGAGTATAACCCGACGCGTCGGGCGTCAGGCCCTCAGGAAGCCCCGGCAGGTGCATATTGGCGCCGAAGTCGTACGCTTGCCCTGCGTTATACGTCGCATCGCCGTGAGGCAAACGGGTCGATGTGAAATGCAGCGTTTGCAATCTCCTTGCGCTCAAATGTCGGTGTCTCCACGTGGTCAAAGACGCGAATCTTGTCCATGCCGGGGATCATGTTAATCATGTCGATAATCCCGTTGACCGCCGCGCCGACATACTCCGTCACGCCGTTCCAAATATCGACAAAGAGATTATAGATCGCCCCAGCGGATCCTGAAACACACTGCCAGGAAGTTGGCAAACGCGATGAAGATGTTCGTCTGCATCTTGACGAAATTTGCGATCTGCGTGAAGAGCCACGCGAACACGGCAAAGATGATGCCCGTCGCAGATATGCTCGTACCTGCAAAATAATTGACCGCCGCGACTGCGGCATAGAACACTACAACAACCGCCACGATAATCCCGAGAATCCACGACAGTGGACACGCATAAAGCGCAGCGTTCAGTCCCTCCTGCGCGACGGTGGCGGCGAATGTCGCAGCTGTTTCAACGGCAAGCGCACCCGCGTGCTCAAGCGCGCCGAGTGCTGCCATTGAGCCAGATGCCGCTGCCGATATGCTAAGCGTAGAAACGCAATGCCAATCCCCATAAGAATTGGCTCAATCAGCGCTCCATGCGCTGAAATCACATTACCGAGCCATTCGACATTATTGATGATGCCGAAGATTGCCGCCGCTGCAACGCCAAGCCCCCAGACAACGGCGTTAGCGAGCCGCTGCGCCCCCTCCGTATTGGCAAGGCGATTGATCTCCGCCAGCACAGGGGTGAATGCGCAAGCCCCGCATTCTTTATGACCTGCATATTCTGTTCCCACGTGCGCCCCATCGCGCCGAATTGATCATTGATGAGGTCGAGGTTCGTGAGGATCGGAATTCTTTAGGATGTCAGCGGTGATCTTCCCCTCGCTCGAGATTGCCTTGAGCTGTCCAGGGTCAATCTGCATGTACTTTGCGACCATCTGTTCAGCGAGCGGCGCGGCTTCCGCGATAGAGCGGAATTCGTCGCCCTGCAGCTTGCCCGAGCCAAGTGCCTGTGTCAGCTGAAGCATGGCGTCTTTCTGCTGCTCTACCCCCGTACCGCCGATGACAAATAGCTTCTGGATCCCTCCATGAATGGAACAACATCATGCGCATCGGGGAATGCCTTTTTGCTGTCATGGCAATCTTAGAGACAGAATCTGCCATCTCCTCTTAGCTGCCGCGTGCACGCTGCGCCGAGGCGTAGATGAGATCATTCAGCTCCGCCGCTTGCTGTGCGCCGCCCACCACCATGCGCAGACGTGCCTGTATCCCGCATAGGCGTCACGCCCGCGTCAGCCGCTCAGGAATCCCGAGATATGGCTGAGTGCGGACATAAAGGCACTCGCCGCGACGGTCGCAAGTGCAAACTGCCCTGCCATGCCAGATAGCCCCGATTTGACCTTTTCAAACGCGCCGTTTCCTGCACTGCGCAGCTTTTTGATTCAGCCCCGTGACAAGTCCGCCGAGCATCTGAATCGGCGACGCCGAGCGTTCTGCCGCGCTGCGGATCCCATTTGCGCCGATCTCTGCCGCCGTCTCCATGCCGGACGCGGCTTTCGCCGTGCGGTCAAATTTGCCGATGGTCTTATCCATCGTGCGGGAAATCTTATCCAGCACGGGCGATACACCGTCTAAGAGTTCAAACGCCTGCTTGATCGTAGCCATACGTCCCATCCTTTCAAAATGTGCATTAACCCGCCCAGATTGAGCGGGTTCATGATGAAGTTGTTGTTTACTGCTGATTGCGCTTGCGACGGGCACGCTCCATACGCTTGCCCATGATGACGCCGAGCGTATAGCTGCGCATCATCTCCCAAACGTCAATCGGACGTTGCTTGTCGATCAGACCGTAAATCTCTGACATTGCGTTATCATCTGGAAGAAACTGATGCCCCAGCAGTTCTGAGGGTCGTCATGATTACGCCACCTCCCGTCCGAAAATCTTCTCAAACACAGGATGACGGAATCGTAGTACCGCCACGTCTCGACTTCCTTCACGGAATGCTCGGACTTGCTGTAAAACAGCTTGCCGTACTCGGGCGTCTTGAGCTTATGCGCGTTCGCCAGCCTTCCGATTCTGTTTGCTGACACCGAACATCGCGCCAATCTCTGTCGCGGAGTAGGTCTTGCGCTCGGCTTCCTGCAAGGGACAGAACGGGCACACCGCCGTTGAGAGCCTCTGCGGACTTCGCCTGTAGGGATGTAGCGGTACTCGGGGATGTCGATCTGCGCGGCGATTTTGAGGTACTGGTTCGACTCACGCACACGCGCGTTCAGCATGCGGGCTTTGAGCTCCTGTTCCCTTGAACTCGCTGCGTTCTTTGGGAATAGTGTTGTACGAGCCGGTTTTGCGGATGGAGGGACAACCTCGTGCGTAATCCAACGCTTAAACCTCTTTTGCCTCATCTTTGCGACTTCAAGGATAAGGTTATACAGCCCGTATTCGTTGACCATGTTTACCTCACCCTGACGCCCTAAGTTGAACTTAGACCGTTCGTCCTCGTCAAGACGATTGACCGAAACGGTAGGATTTGAAAGACCAAGGCTTTCGCATACATCGCTCGCAACAAACCACGGCTCATCTTTCACTACAATCGTCCGCACCTTGCCGAACTCGGCGTTTTCAAAAATCTGTAGCTTCGTTTGCCATTATACATTCTCCTTTGCATTCCCCGTCGGATTTGGTATAATGGATTTACAAAATCCTTCGGGGTTCTGTCATAAGCACTCGTTTGTCCTTGGTCGGAGGCGGGTGCTTTTTACTTGTCCTTCAAAGTCTTTATCCCCACTCGTACACCGTCCGCACGGCTCACCTTCTCCCGCTCACAGTACGAATCGAGAATGCTTATAGCTTCCTCGTCTACACGAACAGTCAATTTTACCGTCTTTGGTGTACCCGCAACAGGTCTACCGACTTTTTTCTTGTCTGACACAATCTAACCCTCCTTTGTTTTGTCGACATAATTATATTATTTATTTTGTCGACAAAAGTCAAGAGATTTTTGAAAAAAATTCTACCCGACCATAGAATTTTAGTGATAAAGAAAAAGCACTCCGCATTTCGCAAGTGCTTTTTCTTGTAGTATCTACTTCTTTTTAGGGATTTTAGGAGTAAACCTATTCCCACAATGCCGACAAAGGCATTTCACATCCTTATAGCCAATTCCTCCGGCAAGACCGCCTGCAAGTGCCCAAGGTCCAAGAACCGGACCGAGAACTACCGCACCAACAAGCCCCTTTTCCAAAACCGTACCCCTTCTTTTGAAACTCAATATCCGTAGATTTGCACGCAGGACAGGTCAGAGGCGGTATTTCTTCCTCTACTCGCTCCTCCTGGGGTGTCTGATAGTCCGCAACGCACTTCATGAACACAGGATCTTTATAATGCTCGTCAACGAACGTTTGCTATTTCCTTTGGTCTTGCACGAGTGAGGGTTTCCTATCTCGGTTGCGATTTGTATCCGCCCCATAAGCCCCTTTATGCGCCGCGAATATCGGCACAGGGGTCAAATGTAACGCCGTTCAGCGTCTCTTGTGGCACAGGTGCAGGAGCTTTGTCAGGTACCTCACCGACAGGATGCCCGCAGTTCGCACAAAACTTGCCCGTCACTTCAGTGCCGCAGTTGGTACAGAACTTACCCATCATCGTCACTCCTCTCATCGATACTATAGTAATTCGACGAAAAAGAGCGGCTTCCTGCAAACAAAAGACAGCACCGCGCTGTCCTTTTATGATATAATGTCTTTAGGTGCTATCTATACGGTGGGCGGTCGATTCTGAGCCCCTGAAAGGGGGCGATGCCCTGACGATCAACGATTTACTCGCGTTGCTCCTAGTGACGCTGTTTATCCTCGTCGCCATCAAAGCATAAGAAAACCCGCCTAGCCCTAGCAAGTTTGGGCGGGAGTTCTTTACCCTAATCATTCTACCGGGGCTGACCGTTTACACGATAGCACCTTTTCTATACCTATTATAGGGATAAATTCCCGTCCGCGTCAAATTTTTCGTCTTGCCTCATCCATCGCCTTCTTGTCTGCCTTCATCTTCAGAGAGATCGCCGCAAATACAAAGGCACGCTCATTCTCCGACAAGGAGAACAGAACGTGCGGCAGGATATGAAATTTCAGGAGCGCGAAATATGCCATGTTGGCACAGAACTCGCCCCCTAATTAGTTTTTACGGCTTTGATCTTCTCATCCATGCCCGCCTCAAAGTTGTTCGCCTGCATGACCGCTTGAAAGAGGTCACTGTACTCGCCCGGCGTCAGCATGAGCCGTACGAGTTCACCTGCTCCGACAGCATTGTAGGAATTCTGCAGCTCCTCACTATTGAGGTTCGGATAGGTCACACACGCGCAGATGAGATCGTTCACGTACTGATCCTGATCGAGATGCACCTGCGTCTCACGTGTGCCGAGGACGAACGACTTCTTGCGATTGCGGTCAGCGATTGCCTTGTTCTCGTCGTTGGAGATCGGCGTGATCTGCCATGCGATTGGCTTGCCGTCCGCGCCCTTGAACCGTTTCGATGCCACATACTCAACACACACTGGCTTGATCGCGTTTTCGGAAAGAAATCCTGTCAGTGTCATATTTTTCCATTCTGTTTCTCCTACTGCATCCCGTCGAGCATCTTGAACTGCGTCGGCTGCTCCACGTCCTCAAAGGTAAAGTCTACGTCCTGCTCGAGCCATTCGCCATCAGCGTCAAACGCGGCAATAATGCCGCTGTCAATGTTGCAGTCCTGAGGATGGTCACCTGCCGCCCTGCCTCCGAGGTCGGATCCTCATTCGTGATCTGCAGGTCAAAATAGGTATCCTTGCCCGTGGACTTAAATTCGAGCAGCATCCGATCAAAGAGCGGCGTGTTCTTGTAGATCGTCATGCTCCCCGTGCCGTTGACGCTCGTTGCCTTGTGCCCCTTTGCCCATGCGCCCGAGGATGGCGACCTCCTCTTTCTTCTTCTCGAGCTTTGCCTCGAGTTTTTGCCTGGAAGAGCAGGAACCGCTCTCCCTTGACAGAACACATACGCCGACGCGAGCTTTGCCGAGATGACATCCTTTGCGTGCATCGTGCGAATCGCACTCAGTGCCATAGTGTTTCACTCCTTTCCTTACGCTACCTCGATGGTCATATAGAGGCGTTCCATACAGCACGTCGGCTGCACGGAGTAGTTCATGAGCACGTCCGTCTTCTTCTCGCCCTGCGTCGGAATCGGTACGTCCTTCGGGTCGAAAATTCTGAATGGCACGCACGCGCTGATACTCCTTGTGGAGCGCAACGATATCGCCCCAGAGTGCCGTGCGTCCGTCCTCATCATTTTGCTCTTTGCCGAGGTAGGTCTTGTTAAAGAGCCGTGCCACGTCAATGGCGATCTGATCGAGGACACGGATGACCTGATTCAGTGAGAAATCCTCGTTCTTCTTCTTCGAGAAGCTTGTGAATGTGTTGATATCGCTGAGAATGTTTGTCTTGCCGACCACATCCCCCGAGACCGAATCCGCGACGTTGTGGAACATCATCATGCCGGGAGACCATCGCCCGCTCAAGTTCCGTCTGACTATACTTCGTGTTGATCTTGTACTCGCCGTCATAGGTCTTGTTCGTACACGATGCGTTGACCGCGCAGCTTGCCTCTGCACCAACGAGCCAATAGACCGCCGCGCCCGGCTGCGCGCCCTCGTCGCGTACGGCGTTCTTGAGCGAGATCACGCCCTCATAGTCGACGTTCTCGCACCCGTGGATAACGAGCTGGAACTTCGCGCCCGTTGCCTCGCGCATTCGCCTCGTGAACTGGATCAAAAGCTGCTGGATCGTCGCATCCGAGCCCGCATAACCCATGATGTTGAAATAGTACGGCTCGATGGCGTCAAGATAGCTCTGATATTGGAGCCCCGTGACCGCCGCACCGTTTGTGCCGCCCTTCAGCTTCTCGCCCGCCTTCGCCTCGAGATTCCCCGTACGCGTCCAGGTCACATAGTCGTTATCGCAACATCCGTCCATGCCTTGACGTTCTTTTTGCTCATCCACCTTTGCGGGCGAGCCGTCAACGATCATATAGGTTGTCACGTCAAATGCGCTCGTATTGTCAGCGTTTGCCGCTACAGACACCGTGATGTCATTCCCTCGTTTGCCCGGATACTTTGCTTTCGCCAGTGCGCAGGATGCCGCCGCCGCGCCGTTGTCGAGGCGGTAGAAGTACCCGTCTTGAGGTTGAGGAAGAGATCACGCAGGGACTTGAGCTCCGGTGCGGTATACGCATAGCCGAAGATCGAGGCTGCGCTCCTGAAAGTCCTCTGCCGTCACGGCAAACACACCGCCAACGGGGCCCCAGTCCAGTTCAGGGGCATCGTTGCATAGCCGCGATCCGCGATGTCCGTCGATGCCCGCACGCGACACAAAATTGATATACGTCCCAGGCGGTTTCTTGTTTTGAAACAGCCAGTACCGCCGCCCAGTGCCATAAAATCACTCCTTCCCGACCGTCGCCTCTGCGACAGTCCTGCCGTTAAACTCCTCCACCATCTGATCAACCTCGGCGAAGGTGTATTCCTTCCCCTCCTCGAGGAGGATCAGCGAGTGCGTCGCAGCACGGGCGATACTTCGCCGATGTCGCAAGCGCCTCACGCGTATAGCGTGCCTCCTTCTGCACTGCTTTCTCTTCATCCATACATACATCATCCTTTCACGCGCTGACGCTGTGTCAACGTATCCATCGGCGGGACTTTCTCACGCTCACGGAGGACGAACACATCATAATCCGCCATGAAGTGAAGCACGCCGTCATGTATCTCTGCCTCCGTGCGGGTTGCACGGATGAGGTCGTCCCCCATGCGGATGTATTCGAGCCCCATGAGAAGCGTATCCGTGACCTCCTGCATCTCCTCGGAGGCGCCCTCTGTGCGTGGGAAATAATGAACGTCAAAGCTATGCCTCCGAAAAATAGCGGTTGCCGAGCTTTGCCTCCTGCGCTATGCGAAGCGGCAAAATGAAAAAGCAAGGTTCTTCAAACCCCTGCCCGATTTCATCCCGATGCACTTCAACGTCGGGAAACAGCTCGCCAAGACGGACGGCGATCCCGTCCACAATGTCATTTCCCATGGATCCTCTCCTCAAAATACCGCTGAATCTTTCGCGCCAGAATCGCAGGTGCCGCGCTCTCCACCTCGCGGGCAGAGGGTCATTGAAGTGCCCTTCCACCCATGCCGCCTTAAGGCGTTTACCGATGGCGAGCACATACCGCCCCGGTGTCTGCCGATGCCCGTATTCGACATAGGAGGCGTACTCGGTGTTATTGACGAGCTCAACCTGATAGGTATTGCCGATCCTCTGCACGCGAATCTTGCCCTTGAGCAGCATCGACCACCCGCGCCGCAGCGTTCCGCCGCCTGAGGCGCCGAAAGCTTCACTTCGCCTTTGCGCTTTCCGCGCCGATACGTTGCCGGACTGCCGTCCTTTTTCTCTCATCGGCTCATCGGTGGTTTTCCCCGACGGGCGTGCGCTTGACGACCTTACGCAGAAAAAACGCGCCGTGAGCTCACCAAGACAGTCCTCATGGAACCGTTGGCGCTCTGCAGGGTGTCGCGACTTGCTTCAGCTTCGCTTGAAATGCCTTGAGCTCGCGTGTGTCGATCTTTGCCATTACGGATGCTCCTCCCACCGTGTCAGCGGAATCTCTTGATGCGATTCGTGAGACCGCAGGGATGCCTGCGCAGGAAAAACGCATCGTGCGCCCTCTCTGCGTGACGGTCACGCGGCTGCCGGGCTTGATGTCAATATTGGGTACGGTGAAGAGCGTAATCGCCTGTGCGATGCTGTCCACCGTGTCTGAACGCCCGCAGGCTGATAGTCTTATAGCTGACACGGCAGGGCACATCCTCTATGACTGCACTCCATACGAGCGCGGTGATGTTCTTCGCGTTCTTCTCCTTGCGCGCCTCCTCAACAGTCATTCTGCCGTCATAGAGATGCTCTACTGCGCGCTTTACCAGCGAAATTTTCGGTAACATGAGAGATCACGCTCCCTTGTAAGCACCTCTGCAGCGCATCATACCGCTGTTCGGGCGTTGTCCCGCCGATCTCAACGGTCGTATCACCTTCGCGGATGGACTTTACGACGTCAAGCCCGTCCGCAGCGAGAATCACGCCCTTTTGCAGGGCGAGGAATTTGCCCGCCGTCAGTTCGTCGAGTACCGCCCGCAGCCCCTCGGGGATCTCCGCCACGTTGCAGTCATTCTTGATGTGCTGCGCAACGTCGCTGTAGATGTATGAGAGGACGGGCAGGTCAATATCCTGCACCTCGTAGCCGACGGATGCCTTAATCAGCATCCGCACATCGGCAAGCATTACTTGCCGCCCTTCTGTCACCGTCGGAGGCGTTCTTGTCGCCGTCCTCATCGGCAGCACTCGTTGCGGGGGCTTCTTCGGGCAGAGCCTCACGCGAAAGCCCCTGCTCCTTTAGGCGTTCTGCCTGCGCTTCAGTGGCGGCATACTGCACCTCGTTGAGCCGAATCAATCTCTCCATGATGCACCTCCTTATGCGCCGATGTTCGCCCAGACGCCCGCGAGCTTATTCGTCGGGATCCAGATGTCGTGGAATTTGCGATAGTCAAGCTTCCATGCGTCCGCCTTCTGGTTCACATCCGGCGCGAAAATGCGTACCTTGTCCGTCTTGGAGATCGCAATCGGCGCACGCCGCGAGATGATGATCCAGTTGATGGACTTCGCCGCCGTGTCTGCCTTGAAAGCCACCCGCTTCCTGCCCCGTCGTCTTGCCGTCGTTAAATACGTACGCCGTCTTCATGCGCAGGGACGGCACAGAGAATCGGAATCTCGTTGTAGGGTCTTGACCTTCGTGTCGATGGCGCCTGCCTTAAACTGCGTCACGTCAAGATGCCGCTCGATGTTTTCACGTTGTTGAGCACCGTACGGATCGGCGTCGCCATGAGGATCACCAGCTGCTCCGTCTCGCCGATGACGTCCTGCAGGTCGGTGATCTCCTTGTCGAGCTGCGCAAGGATATTCGTCTCACTCGGCGTGAACCCATCCGTCGTGCGGTGCGCATTCTTCGCGAGCGCGGCGATGCGGCTGTAGCGGTACGCGTCCACCTCGGGAACGACCTGCAGCCGCTGGAACTCGCCCATGACCGTCCCTGCCGAGGGCGATAAAGTTGCTCTCATCTACATCCATGGAGTCGAGCTGGAACGTGCGGCCGCGATCCTGCGTCAGCTTATAGTCGTCATGGGAGAGCGTCACAGAGCCCTGGTTAAATCCCTCGTCGCGGTCATAGCGTGCCATGCCCGTGGTCGTGATGCGCGGCATACGCACTGTGTCGCCGCCGTTGTACTTCACGTTCACGGCGTTGCTCTCCATCCAGCCCGATGTTGCCTCGATGCCCATCTGCTTGTCGAGCGACTGCTGGAAAAATCTTTGCCATCTCAAGCGTATTGATTGCCATAAATTTTGCTCCTTTCGCTTACAGCCCCATGGCTGTCTCAAACTGCTGCTGAACCGTCGGTGCGGGCGTACCGCCGCCATTGCCATCGGGCGGGTTCAGCCCTTCTACCCGCACCGTGCCCTCTGTCTCAAAGAGATACGCATCGGATTCCTTGAGCTTTTTGATCTGATCGTCAAGCCCCTTGATCTTGCCGTCCTCTGCCTCCGCGTCATCGAGCTTCAGGAGTGCACGTACAGCGGCGGTGTTCTTCGCCTTCGCCCCGAGCAGGGACTTTTCAACGATGGAATCGATCTCCATCGCCTTTACCTTTGCAGCGTGCTCCTTGTCGCGTGCATCGGCGGCGGCCTTGAGGTCGTCGATCTGCTGACGAGTTCGGCGTTGTCCTTGTGATCCTTTTTCAGCTTGTCGAGCTCCCCGCGTGCGGTCTTACTCTCGTCCTTGGCCGCCTTGAGCTCGTCCTCCTTTGCGGTGTAGCGGCTCTTTTCGACGTAGTTCTTTTCGTAGTCCTCCGCGACCTTCGCCACCTGTTCATCGGAGAGTCCGAGAGCCTTGAGTTCGTCTTTTTGTCATAGATTCCTCCATTCTGCTAGATTGCTATATCGGTATGATTCAGTGCGCCACGGCACCACCTCCTAAATTGTGCTATAATTCTCCAGCAATAGACACCCTCAAGTTGTACGAACAGGAGATTTCATTGCGTCCGAAAGAAGCGTAGAGAGTATTTCTGCAACCTTATCTACATCCACCTGCGGCGATTCTTCAAGGCGAAGGATCGCCGCTATTTCGTCCTTCGTCCCTTCAATGATGATTCGCATGGTCTTCTCCTTTCAAAATGGGCATAAGAAAAGCACTCACGATGATTCGCAAGTGCTTTTATGCTGCTGAAATTTCGTCAATAAGACCTTTGGCAAACCGACGCGCCTTTTGCATCATACGATCATCCTCAAGGTATTCAATCCCCTGCGGCGTAATATTGAGCAACGGCGTGACAAACGGCGTTATATGAACGCTCCCAGCCGTCCGTTTGAATGACAGCCCTTCGATATACCCTGCATCCCGTAGATGCACGAGAATGTAATTCCAGTACCTCTCGTTGATCCTCGTTCGTTCATCCCCTTGCACCATACGACGTGCCTCGTTTCTGGACGCTCGCCCGCCTTGAGGCAGTCGTAGAGGTAAGAGAGCAGCTGATAGGCGAGAACGTGATAATCGTCTTTGCTCATGTTGTCACCCCCTACGCGACGTGCAGCCTGTCAAGCAGTGCATCCGAGCATTGCACCTCAAACCTGCATTCGCCCGCTGCGGTCAAATCCAAATCCGAGACGAGCAGGCAACGGCTGAACTCAACTACTTCGTTTTTCCCGTCGCTGCGCAGGTACTCGCCCTGAAGCCGATGCTGTCAATGCTGTGCGGGTCAATCGCGCTGTTCGGCTTGTGGTGCGCTGTGATGAGCAGCGTGATATAACGCCCTCGCACCACGCGTCCTTTCCCGAGTACGGGGATGTGCTCGATCTCCTCCGTGATTTCAAGAACAGCGTCACATTCTGCCAGCACATAGCGATTCGTATGCGCCAGCGCGTAGAGAACACCATGAGAGCATGGAATTGTTTTTGATAATGCGCTCCATGAATACGCCTCCTTTCTGTCAAGCAAAAAGCACTCTGCATTTCGCAAAGTGCTCTTATGCCGCTGTATACTTCTGAAGCCCCTCATTGTGATACTTCCCCATGAGATTCAAAAACGCATTACACGCCGAATCCTCATCAGGAAAAAACCTGTTTATCCTCGAAATGTCCCCGTTCGTTCACCGAAACCTCGTAGCCACCTGCTGAGCGTCTGATGCAATAGACAATCTCAAGCGTTACTGGATCAGATTCATCCAGAGAATAGTAGCGAGGGTCAATCTGCTCGTTTTGCAGAACTTTGCGTAAGTCTTTTATACTCATCTTCACTCAACTCCTTCAGCATCTCTGAAAGTATCAGGTCGCGTATTCGCTCTTGAAGTTTGTACTGTATGCCGCCGCCTTTTTGATTAAACCATGCGGCGATTACACCCGATCAGCCTCGATCGGCTCTTGGATAACGAACCAGTGTTCATCGTTCCTGTCAGTGTTCGGTGCAAGTGCCCGTTCTTCGTAGCTTGTCCCCGCAGAACTGACGTATCGTCCTGCACTATCCCCATATCTTGATAAGATAATAGAGCCTGGATTTAGCACTACTTTATCCGAGTGCCAGACCGTACCATCATTCGGTGGCCAGATCGGCGTTATGCCATCATCTGCCATGTAGAATGACGCGGTGTTCTTTTCTTTGTTCTTAGTATATTCCTTTCCTGACTTTTCGCAAGTTCTTCTATGAACTCTGCAGACGGCTCTACAAGATTCATCCCCATCCGCCAGTGCTCAAAGGTTTCCGCTTGCTCAACAAAAAATCCGCTTCCACTCCTCATAGCTCAGCCTACTATCCACCTGCACGGTCTTCCCGTCTCTGGATCGCGCGCCGCCCGTGTCTCCCTCCGTAAACTCATCATCGAAATACGGGCAGGTGGTTGATCGGCAGTGACAGTGGAGCGGCGGGGCGGTGATGCCAGGCTTGAACTCTGAGAGGAAGCACCTTGCCGTCCATCTCGCGGCACGTCTCCGATGTCTTGCTGTCGAGTGTTGCCACGAACTCATATTGCTCCACGCCAAGGTCGCGGAATGCGTCAGTTGTCCCCGTGAGGAAAAGAACGCCGCCTCCGTCTCTACAAGCCGCGCCGCCGCGCTACGGGCGACACCCATGCGCCCCGCGATCCGCTGTGCAATCTTTCCGTATGGCTCGCCGCGTATCAGTCCACGAGTCAACTCCCTTGCAGTGTATTCAGCAGGCGCTCTTTGTCGCGCCAGATGCGGTCGGAGAAGTTCAATCCATCGGATACCCACGGTTTCTTTAGGATGCGGTCAACATCTGCCTCGGGGATGCGGGCGAAAGGCTCAAAGCCCTTTTTCTTTTTGCACCTCGTACGCTGTGCGCATCTGCGCGTCGGGGTAGATGTCGCGCAGCACGTCCGTGAGACGTGCATTCCCCTTTGCAGCGAGCTTTTCGATGTGCTGTGCCATCTGCATCCGTATCGCCTCGAGGCGGTCAATGTGGACGCGCGCGGAAGCATTCTTTAGTTTCTGGATATATGCCTCGGAAAGATCCGCTTTCTTGGCATACTTGATGTATTCGTCCACCGTCCAGCGAAACTCGGCAAGTTCCGCCCCGTCAGTACACGCCGTGCCTCGGCAAGGCTCATTTTGTTCTCAGCGGCGAATCGCGCATACCAACGCTGAATATCGTCATTCAGGTCTTGCGCGGTCTGTCGGTACTCCTTGACCATCTCCGCGCTGAGATCGTCCGCCTTGCGCAGCTCCGCCTCCGTCAGCTGCTCGAATCGCTCTGCCCAGTACTTATTGTGCTCCATGCTCCTCACCTACTGGATATGCGTCGCGCATCTCCTCCGCCTCCTCAGCACGCTCCTTTTTGAGACGCGCAAGCTCTTCTTTCGTGTCCTTCGTCCACGGATGGTTGGCGACGATGGTCTCACGGCTGATTACACCCTCGGAATCACGGCGGTCCGCAATCGCCTCCGCCTCGTTGATGAGGATGTCACGGTTAAGACGAACTCCACCGTCTCAGGCTCGACCTTTTTCAGCCGCAGCGCAACACCGACGAACCACATGAGACGCTCCAGCGCTGCTGAAACTCAAGCTCCATATCGTTGGCGTCAAGGTCAATGTCCGAGTACATCGATTGGATATTCATCTGATTCGGGTTGTTCGAGAGGCGGTCATCCCCTGGCGTCGAATCCGCAGCCATTCTCGATGATGGCACGTTTGAGGAGGCGCAGGACGAGTTCATAGTTCTGCGCGTTGACCTCGATGGAAAGCGTTTCGACACCACCCTTGCCGCTGTCTGTGTCGCGCACCTTGACCGCGCCGAAGGTCGATAGGTTCTTGCGGAAGCCGCCGAGTTCCTCGCCGTCGTAATTGTGAATGACAAGAATCGTGCTCCGTGCGTCCTCCTGCAGATTGTCAGCGAATGTCGAAAGCAGCGTGTTGAGTGCGTCCTGCAAGGATTTTTACGCGTGCGATCAGCGGACGCTCGGCACTGTTCGCGCGAAACACGATAAGCGGAACGCGATCCCAATTCATCGGCACGCCGCCCACCTGCAAATAGGGCGAATCCTCCGCCTCCACGTCCGGAAGGAGTTTCTCGGAATCAAAGGTAAAATAGCGCACGCCCTCTTTTGAGAAGTACTGCACCTTGATACTCTGCTTCTTCATGCGTCCTCGTAGTACTCGAGGGTGTAGACACGCTAGAAGGAAATCAGCTCCTCGTGCATCATCCGCCCAGAACGTCAATATCTCCTCGGGCGCAAAACGGCGAAAGCGCAGCTCGTTATCTGCAAAGTAGGGATAGAGATATCCGACACCCGCATTAAGAGCAGTCCTCACCGATCTGCTTCAGCGTGCGGCGAAAGCCCTGATTGAACACGGGCTTTGGCTGTGCGCCGAATGCCCCATTCTCCGTCTTGACCTCAAAGGGCTTCGCGAGCAGGTAGCTTGCCTTTTGATTTACGAGTTTGCCGTATTGGTTGTCGATGATGATGTTGTTCGGCAGATTCCGCACCGTAGTCTTTTTCCACCGTCGCCGATCGCGCTGCGTGTCTTTTGGAGTACGTCATGCTCGCCGCGCCGTAAGCCTGCCGATCATCATCTGACGGCGTTTCTCGGAGGCGAGCCATGCCGCCGTCTCGACCTCGATAAAAGTCCTCCTCGGTCATCAACGGACTGCGCGCCGCTCCGTATGATGTACCGTATCACGTCCATAAAGGACATAGCCTGCCTCCTTATTCAAAACTATAGAGATCACCCGCGCCGATCTTCTCGGCAATGCCCGTTGTCGCATCGGGCGCGTCGTCGTCTTGTTCCTGCCCTCACGCTGATACCGCGTCATGGCGTCATAGTACTCCGGCCAGCGGTCGCGCCAGTTGGTCGGGAAATAGATGTGCTCCATCACCCACGTCGCATTGGAGAGGATCCGCGCCGCCTTGTTGCGCGACTGGTGGAACGGTCGGATGATGGTCTTGTTGCTCCCGAACGTCTCCCGCAGATGCCGCTCCACCGAGCGGGCGAATCCGCGCCCGCCGGAGTTGGATTCGATATCTGCGATATTGACGCCGTTTTTGTGGAGCATCTGCGCCGCCAACGGCTCTGTCTCCTCCATCGGGGCTTTCGTATAGAGCACGTCAAGCACATAGGCCTCCTTGGCGTATACGCCGTACACGATGGCGCAGAGGTAATCCTCGCCTGTGTCCGCCGTGTCGATATATGCCTTGATCGATGTGAAAAGCGGATGCCCGCTGCTGTCGCGCGGCACGTCGTCGTAGGTCTTGAACGTGCTGTAGAGCCGCCCCTTGATGTCGATCGGCTCCTGCTGATGGTTCGCGGATGCTATGTCCGCCCCCATCGCCCTCACCTTGTCCTCGTAGGGACTTGCGCGAGAGGATCGCATCGCAGAGCATCGTCCCGTCGTCCTGCGGTGCCTTCATGGAGATGTGCCGGGTGCGGTGGTCTTTGTACTGCTCAAGCACCTTGCCCGCAAGGTCATCCGATGCCCAACGCGTCATGATAACGATGATTTTCCCGCCCTCCTCGAGACGTGAGAGCATCGTATTACAGAACCAGTCCCAATGCTTTTCTTTGACCGTCTCGTTATATGCCTCCTCGGCGTTCTTGATGAGGTCGTCGATGATCATGAGCGAGCAGCCGAAGCCTGTTGCCGTGCCCGTCGGTGAGGTCGCAAGATAGCTGTTATAGCCACCCGCGAGGCTCCACAGATTCATCGCCGCGTCGCCCGCCTTGATCGCAACGCCGGGGAAGATGTCACTGTAGACGATGCGCGAGGCATCCGCCTTGATCTCTTGGATGCTGTTGCGCACGTTTTTAGAAAAGACCGTTGAGAGCGTTTCGTTGTACGATCCTGTCATGATCTTCTCTTTCGGATTGCGCCCAGGATCCACTCAACAAAAAGCCCTGCCGTGCGGCTCTTGCCGTGGCGCGGCGGCTCGTTGATGACAAGCACCTCATCCCCGCCCTCGTAGAACGCCTGCAGCGCATCGCAGAGCTCACGAAGATAGGCACGCTCGGGCTTGTAGAAATCAGGGTGCCCTGAGACAGCAATAAAAAGAACTCGCGCCTTGCAAGTTCCAGTTTTGCTTGAAGAATCAGCCTGCTATCCACTGTCGATCACGTTCACGCAGCTCCTCGGTCGAAAGCCCTGCAAAGGGGTTCTCCACCGTTGCCTTGACCTCGAGTTTGTCGTTGAACATACCGATATGCCTCCCCAGAAGCTCTAGCGCCTTGATCTTGTCGTGCAGCTTCACCTCAACGCCATTCACGCCTTGCTTGATTCCTGCAATCGCCGCACGCTGATCCGCAGAGAGCTCCGCTGTCTCCGTGAGCGTAACTGCCTGATACGAGAGCTCAGTGCCGTCGTTCTTTTTCGACAGTCCTTGCCTCCACCTGTACACTAATCCGTCGCGTCCGCAAACGCAACACGCGCCAGCTCCTGACAACGCGCTCTTGTGATACCTCTGTGCGTCGCTGGAGGTCTTTCTGACGACGTGCGATTTCGGCTTGAATACTAAGTTTTGCTAAGTTCTGCGCACCAATGGTATTGGCGGTCTTTTCGCTATACCCCGCTCTAATTGCCGCCTGCGTCGCGTTGAAATCTATCATGTACTCATCTACAAAAGCGCATCTGCTTCGGTGTAAAGCTTCACGTCGTCACCTCCTTCCCGCACATACAAAAAGGGCCCCGCGCAAGCGATGCCATGTGTTCAGTTTTCGATGATACTATCATATCACATTTTTCGCAAAAGAAAAAAAGAAGTAAAAGGAACAAAAGTCGGTTAAAAATACCGTTGAAAAATCAATTTGAGTTATCAACAGCTTTACCTACAAGGCTCCCTTTCAATGTTTTGGCAACTTCTGGCGAAAACAATTTATCAAACAAAATTTGATTCCTTTTGTTGCATCCCCAAAAAGCTTATCAAAAGGGATAACCTCAATATGCGCATTATACCCTATGTGATAGAGATAACGACCAAGAGAGTCCGGCGTCTTCTTAAAATCTTTGGAAAAAGAATGTCCTCTAAAGATGGCGTTATATCGCAAATCGCATAGGCATAAAACTTTGTCGTCTCAACGATTTTAATTGTCCTACCATCTTTATCAACGGCGTTTCCAGACTTGATCTTTTTATATAGCCATATAGTTGATCAATAGGATTTTTCTTTTTCCGAATAATCATCTCTCATGGGACGCTTTAACTCAAACAATATGATTGTATTAAAAACACCGCTTTCTTTTGTTTCTGATAAAAGCAACGGGATGATCTAAAAATCAAAATGTCAGGACGTTTCTTTTCATCATCAAAAGGTATATCAGATGATATATATGAACAATACGAAAGCCTTTCATCAATAAGCCACAGATTATGCTGTTCATAGGCTATGCCATCCGAAGATTCTCTCATCGGGTAAATCAATTCATGAAGATACTTTTCTTTATTGAATTTCCCATCTTCTTTTCGATTTATTCCACGCTCAAGCAGCGTTAAAACACTTTTGCGTCGTGTTACATATTCCGATAAGCTAGCCTGGTTGATCCCTGATAACTGTTGACAATATTTCTCGAAAAATTGCTTGAAAAATCATCCGGCAACACACTATCCTGTTTAACCATTTGATCAATGTCGCATGTTTTGCTTTAAGAGCTCATTTTTCCCATCGTTGTTCCTCTTTGTGCAATTCCAACTCCAAAGGCTACATCATCCAAGCCAGCGGGGACTTTTTCCAAGAACTGCGGTCGATGTGCCAACAAAAACCTATAATGCGGTTTTTGTTTGAGACAAATCGGATCGTGCGAGCTTCTTTCTCTTTTGTACAACCTGAAGATCTTGTTGCAAAGTACACTTCAACATATTTGCTACAAGCATCAATAATATCAGACTGTGTTATAAACTCATCATGGTATAAGCCGGATTTGTTTGTATCGAAATAAAAATCCGTCCTATTTGTATTGACTTTCTGATCAAGATATTCACCGATCAGAAAGCCCTGATAGTAATAACCCTTCTGCGTCACATTATCGATAATACGTTTCTGCAAGTTCCCTATATGTTTATTTAATTCTTCCGATCTTACCTCCCTATTATCCGCACAAAAATGGATTTCATGATTTTTTTGTCCACTATATGCACGAAGATTATATAATGTGAACTCCCTTCCCTTAATAGTTATGAGGTCTTTATGTAAAGAATCTTCAACAACGTCATCAAACCATTCGTTGATCACTATTTCTTCCTCAATATCATCACGCAAGATAATGCGAGGGCAAGTTTTGCTAATAAAAGTACAATAGACAGTGCTCTATAATTTTTAGCTAAAACTTTTAACGATTTTGGATTTTCATCTTGATAGGTTTTTATAATTTTATCTAAATGAACAGTAGTAGAACTTTTTGTGTCCCCTCCAATGTTTGCCGATTATCTTCCGGATAAGTCTCTCTTTCTGCATCAAAATCAAAAGACCTCTTATACCACTGACCATCCTCAAGAAAAAACACTGTCTATATGAACAACTTGAAAAGATTTTAACCATAAGAACCGTCCTATTCCTTTACACCCTTTTGATACTTTCAAGGTAGAATAGGCTTTCTTTGAAAAGAATCATAATTTCTCTTATTAAAGCCACTCCCATTATCTCTCACGGTAAAAGCTTTCAAATGGAGAATTATGATAGTTTTCATATAATGGCTGATCTTCATAGGCTCGATTAGCTGTTATAACAATCTGCCCATTCTCGTAGCCAACAGAATCTTCTATTGACTGAATTGAATTCACGATACATTCAAAAAGAGCCATAAAGATTTATATTTTGGCAGATCAATAGATTTCAGCTGTCCTTGCAAATTCAGTCTTATACTCATGTCTATGCCCTCCAGAGTATTATGTTTTTATTATATTCAGTTGGCTCTGAAAAGCAAGTACCCGTAGTCACAGAATCCACCTCCATATTATGCGTATACAAGTTTAATCTGCACCGGCCTCACAGTCACCCCCGAACAGCATCAGCGCAACATCCCGCAGCACCTTCCCTCCTTTCTCTTGTGCCCACTTCTCCGTATAGTTCAGAGCATCCGCGACATCTGCCCATGACAGTCCGCGCATATACCGTCCCTGTATCAGATCCACATCTGCGTCATCAAGCGATTCAAACGCACGATCTATCGCCCGTATCATCCGCTCCATATCATCTCTACGGATCCGCATATCGGTGATGTGTTCCTCCAATTTGATGCGCCGTGCAGCAGCTGCCTCCGTTGTAGTCAGCTCCTTGTTCCTCCACAGATACGATCATCTCCGTACTGGATAGAGGATATAGATTCGTCATGCAAGATCATCTCCTGTGCCTCAATCTCCTCGGTGAGATTCGTGACGGCGACCTTCATCTTTACATAGTTCTGCAAAAGCCGCTTTGTTTCCCTGATATAGTCGCCATACTCTCTCGTTTTTTTCCTCCTACCTACGCACCAAAAGAGCGGTTCGGATACCGCCGTGCTTCCCTGTGCGCCGCGTGCTTTCTCGCCGAACTCCACATCCCATGCAAGCACCTCGTACACCTGCCGCTTCTCTCCATCCTTCTCATACGTACGCTGCGCTTATACAGCGCCATCACGCGACCAAGCGCAGAATGCTAATCAGCTGCTGCGCATATCCATCAAAGGCAGTGCTTTTTCCTCCTCGTACTGCTCGATACTCAGCCAGCCCGTCGCATTATCGCCCGTAACAATCGGACACAGCACATAGCCCCAGCGATAGTCTCGTACGAGCCTCGTCCCGCCGCCGCGTATGTAGTAGAGCCGTGCATAGAACTCCTTGTCGATTTCACGCGCCTTCGTGAGTGCCGTGATCCAGAGATCGGAGTCATCCGGCGAAAAGATCAGCGAATGGATCCACCGAAGCATCAGGCCGTCACCTGCTGATCCTCGCGTTCGAGCATCGCATAGGCACGCTGCTCGACACGTTCGACCATGGAAAGATACAGGCTCACCTCTGACGGATTCGGCTGCACCTCTGTTTTTGGCTTCACATGTTCGAAATAGTTCATAACATCACCTCCGCATCTGAAAGTGTTCCCTCGAAAAATGTCGGTACCCTCACGGTACCCTCGTTTTTTAGGCTGGAGGGTACCGCACTTTCCTTAGAGCCACAAGGCTCTAAGGGCAATAGTTCCCAAAAGTTCCGCGGATTTTTGACATATATATATAAACTTTTTATACCCCCTATACCCTATATACCATGGTAAGGGTGGTTGCATAGTATATATATAATATGAGGGAACTATGGGAACCCTCCTATATATATAAGCTAAACCCTTGAAATTACTGGATTTTTTCGGTTCCCACAGCGGTTCCCGCAAAGTTCCCATGGTTCCCGTAAACCTATAGCGGCTGTTCAATACTTTGCGGTATTTGTATCACATGGATCTTTGCACCTCCATAACTGACCCGCTTGGTGAATCGGCGTTTGCCCTTTTCGGTGTCGAACAGATCAGCCCGCTCTCAACAAACTCCTTGAAAACTTATTCGACGAAAAAGCCCGCATCATCGAGTGCCGCACGCAGATACATCGGATACACATTGACATATCACTGCGGATGAACCCGTATTCCGGTGAGAGCTTGGCGCGAGATTCGTAGCCATTGTCATTGCTGAAATGCTGCCAGTTACTGACAATCCATTCATCGACAAAGTCCCACGAACGCCGCGTATCGGAGATTTCCCGCTTCGTCGGCAGCTCTGTCATAATCGTTGTTGCCATATCATAGGCGCTCTGCTGCGCCGCCTCGGGCGTCTCGCCGAACAGCCACATACTCGCCAGCATATCCGCGATGGCGACCGTCGCCACGTTGTCGATATGCGGCTCGAAAGAGTCAGGGACACTCCACGCGCAGGCGATTGATCAGTGCCTGCCGCGCCGCCAGAATCTCCGCGTACTCTGTCCCCGCCTCTGCAGCAGGCGCTCAATGAACGCCCTGCCGGCCGTGCCGTGCTGCTCCTCATCGATGGTATAGACCATCCGTGCCGCCTCCTCCGGCAGTACGGGGTACGTATTGAGCTCAATGATACGCGTCTTGACGCCCTGGATGCTCGACTCCCTGGACAGCGGTTCTTCGCCCGATGCCATTGCGATCGTGCGCCATGTGGCCGTCTTTCGGATGCCGGACTTGCTCGCACGCACCTTGCCGTGCCCGCCCTCGAGCATATAGACGAGACTTTCAAGCGCCTCCTGCTTATTATTTCCCATCATGACCTGCCGCTCATTGATGACGAGCGGAAAGTCATTGCTGTACTCGGCGGCACGCTCGATGCCGTTAGTCGTTCCGTAGAACGACTTCATCAGCCGCGTCGGATTGCCCCAGACCGTGAGCGCGAAGCCTTCGCTGCCGTCTTGCCGCCGCCCGACGTGCCCCAGAAATAAATCGTGAAGTTGCGGTTCTTGCAGACGCACAGCAATGGTGTCGCGAACGATGCCGCAAGGACAAAGCGCGCAAAAGATGTGTTTGCGTATCTCCTGCGCCGCCTCCTGCCATGCGGCGAGTGTCCCGCACTGTGTAAAGGCAGCGGAGAGCTCTCCGTCGTCCTCCATATCCACGCGGTACCTGCTCGACGACGGGAATAACAAACTCATCCAGCCCGTACGGCCGCCAGCCGATTTTAGACACGGCATGGACAACAGGGATATTCGGATTGGCCGCCTCAGTGCCTGGAGATATTTAACGAGAAACTTTGCCGATTCGCTGGAGGCGTTGAGCCCGCGATCCGTGAGCGCGATGATGTGCGTGCGGAAAAATGCCTCAGACCGTTTGCAGACGGCGTGCACCCAGTGATCGTAATACCGGAATGAAATTTGTATTTTTCTCCCGTCTGTGTGTCGACGTTGTACCTGCTCTCCGAGATAATGACGGGCGTTCCGCAGCGAGCCGCTGCACCTGCCCCACCTCCGTCATTCGCACCTCGTAGACGCCATCCGCGCCATAGGAAAAATTCGCAGGGGACAGCAAGATCGAGCGGCGTATCTGGCATGAGCGCGCACGTGCGCACCTCACCGAGTTTCTGCCCCCGCGCCAATGTGCCGCCGCCATCGACCACCGAAAGCCCCACCTGCGATGCCTGCACACGTTTTACCTCGCGCTGCAGATCGTTGAGGTTCACGTTGCCCTTGCAGCGCTCCTTAAAGCGGGTATATTCTAGGGCTGTTCTCCTTCTCGACGAGCGCAAGTGCGCCGAGCGTCTCCTCATTCAGCGTATTCTCTGCATTCGGCAACGCGATCTGCCGGAGCTTTGCAATCGCCTGCGGTACCTTGCCGAGCGACCACGCGCAGGGCGACTTGATGCCGGGGCAATCCGCGCACCCCTTGAACCCGAGATCGGTTTGAATGTGCGTGCAGGTCTGCGGCGTGCATTCGTTCAGATAGTGCGCGAGTTTCTTCTTTGTGTCCTCCTCGCTGTATTTCGCGCCGAGCCACTCCTTCACGAGCGGCAGGATGATCGCATCGCCCCGACACCGCGCACGAGATTCGTGCACGCCGCCTTCCAGACGGGCTCGGGCAGTGTTTATAGTTCTGCTGAAAGTGCTGGAGGAACGCACAGTTCGCGAGCATGACCTGTGCATCGCCGTCCGTCGGCCGCCGCTCAAAGGTCTCTGTCCGCTCTGTTTTGCTGACCATCTCCACGGGCGGCAGCACGTCGAAGTCCTCGGCATTGTAGCGCAGCCCTCGGAATACTCTGTAACCATGCAGGGCACGGCTTCACCGCCCTTGTAGTTCAGCGTTCCAGGAACGCGCAGGATGCAGCAGAGGTCGGGCACGCTGTCTACATGCCAGCCCTGCTCTGCGGCACGCGCACGCACCGCGCCCTGGGCGGCGCAATAGTTCTTCGGCGGTGCTGCGCTCCTCATCTGTGCGTGTATCGAGCAGCTCACGAAAGAGATAATACGCATGAAGCCCATGTCCACTGTGCACCACCATCGACGGATCCAGCATCTCCGGCAGGAGCGAACGCGCCGCCGCATAGTCGGGCGGCAGGGCTTTTGCCGCGTGGGCGCCGCCTGCGATGTCGATGTCACCCAGAGCCCTGGGATACTGACGATGTCGGAGGACTTTGCCCGCTCATACGCCCGAAACGGCCGCTCAGAGACGCCGATGGAGTAATACACATCATTGTGCGCCTCCGTCTCCTGTCGTGCCGCCTGCGCGATCTCGAGGACATTAGCGCAGGGAAATACCCGCGTGTATTTCTCCGGCAGCGTCCAGACGTATGTATTGCCCTCCGTTTCTGCCGGATAGAGCACCTGGAAAAAATTCTACGGTATCAATGACACTCACCTCATTTCGGGCGGCTCGGTGGATGGATCCAGCAGCCATAGCGCCTCATCGGCAGAACGCGCCACGCCGCCGAGTGCACCCGCATCACGCAGGAACGTGTGCATCTTCTCCTGCGCCCTGCTCGTGCGTCCTGCTTCGTCTTCACCTCGATAAAGGCAAAGACGGCGGGTTTCTTCCCGACCATCTCCGGCGTAATCTCTACCGTTCGAAAGCCGAAGAGATCGGGAAAGCCGATCGGCAGCCCGCTCGAAAAGGGACGCGCCTCATGCAGCGTAATCATATCGCCGCAACAGATTGTCTTTTTCCCTGTCCATGCCTTTCCGACATTGGCGCGAAAGAGTGTCGCCGTCCGCTCCTTGCCGACGGCAATGCGGATTTTATTCTGCAATTCATGTTCTGATTGTTTCATTCGCTATCCTCTCAGCCGTTTGATGTCTGCCATGCGCGAGACCCAGCGCAGGGAGTAGCCGCGCCGCAGGGCAATCGCCGTGAGATCGGAGACGCTGCGCGCCTGGCCGACTTCCTGCCGCCGCTCTTTGCGCTGGATCGCCTCGATTTTCTTGAGCGTCCCGTCGGTCTCTGTGATCTTTCGCTCCTCGGGTGCGGCGGCGAATACATGTCCGCAGGGACACGTGCGCGCTGTACTCGGCACTGCCGTATAGCAGGCGGGACACACCTTGATCGCCGTCGCACGCGGTTTCCTTTTCTTCGTCTCAAGCGACCATTCACGCTCCTCATCCGGCATCCCGTGACGAAACACATTGCCGACATGGTCAATGATGACCGCACGCTTTTCTGGATTGTTGGGATCCGGCCGCAGCGGACGCATACTCTGTTGGATGTAGAGCGTCAGCGATGCCGTCGGCCGTGCGAGAATCACGGCCTCCATGGCGGGCACGTCGAAGCCCTCGCCGAGGAGCTCCGCGTTGCGATAGATTTGCAGCCGCCCCGTGCGGAAATCTTCGATGGCACGCGAGCGGACGGTCTTGTGCGTCTCTCCGTCGATATGCAGGGCGGGAATGCCCGCCGCACGGAACGATTCCGCGACGTGCTCGCTGTGCGCCCGATTGATGCAGTAGCAGATGGCACGCTTGCCATCCGCGAGATTCCTGTAGTTCGTCACGATATCGCCGATCACATCGGCATCGTCCATCTGACTCAAGAGATCATTCTTGACGTACTCACCGAAACGCACATGCGCCGCAGCGGGTCAAACTTCGTCGGCGGTGCATAGTAGTCATATGGCGTCAGATTGCCGGCCGCGATGAGATCCGCGGCAGAGGGGCCGAGGACAAAGAGACTCGAATATCTCACCGAGCCCTGCCCGCCGATCCGCTCCGGCGTCGCCGTCACGCCGAGAACATAGGAGGAGGCAAACTGATCGACGATCTTGCGGTAGGTATTGGCAACGATGTGATGACACTCGTCGCAGATCAGGAGATCAGGGCGCCTGCACCTGCGATGAGTCGGTGGATGAGCGTCTGAACAGAGGCAATCTGCACCGGCAGATCGTATTCCTTCGCCGCGCCCGCTGCGATCAGCCCGTGACGGATACCCATCGCCGTGAATGTCGCAGAGGTTTTGCTCAATCAGTTCCTGCCGATGCACCATGAAAAATAGCGCGCCGCCCGCGAAAGTGCCGTGCCGCGCGCCATCCATGCCGTCATAATCGTCTTGCCCGCGCCGCGAGGGCAGCAGCGCAGACACGCCGCCGCCCCTCTGAATACTCACCAGCCAACATCATCAATGAGTTGCTGTTGATATGGTCTGAGACAAATATCCATCGTGCATTAGTACGGTGCCGCCGCGTAGCTCTGCGGTGCCTGCTGCGGGGTATCGGCGCCATCCCCTGCTGCGGCGCGCCGTACGCAGGGCGGTACCCACGGTGCCGCACCCGTCTGCATCGGCGGCGGAATCTGCGGCGCATATCCCGTCGCTACGGGCGGTGCCTGCGTCGGTGGCTGCGGCTGCACCGGCGCACTCTGCTGACGTGCTGCCAACTCTGCCTGCGTATCCACAAAGTCAAAGCCGCTCATCGTGACCGTGATCCCTGCGTGCGGTTGACCGTCATTCTTGCCGACCCACGCATTTGCATCGAAGATGTCACCGTGGATCACAATGCGGCTACCCTTGCCGAAATACTTTACGATCGTATCGCCCTGCTTGCCGAATGCCGACACATCGATAAAAAGCGTCTTCGCCTTGCCGTCCTGCCTTGACTGCACCTGCGTTGCGACCGTGAACGTCGTGTAGCTCGTGCCTGCCTGGTTCGTCTTGACCTCGGGTGCCTTGGTCAGTCGGCCAAAAAATGATACATTCATTGGAATACTCCTTTCTTATTGGAACGGGTAGCCGTCATCAAACAGTCGCCCCGCATAGCCCGGTGTTCCCTTGCGCGACTCCGTGATGCAGAACTCGATCTGCTCCTGCAAGACCTTCTGAAAGAACGCGGGCGTCTGTGATGTATTCATATTGAGTGCCCGCGTAGCAAGATAATTTTCGATATTCGCCGTGTCCCATCCGCATGAACTGCCAGAGACGGACAAGCTCCTCACGTGCCGGTTTATTGATATCGCAGCGGAACGCACGCCCCTCGGGTGCAATACCGAGGATGCCGCGGCAGCTTCGGGCGACGCGACGGGATCCTTTCCCACCGTTGCTTCGATCTTATCCGACTCCACGATCTCAAACATGGCGATGTAGAGATAACGTCTGAGATACGTCTGTACTGCACCTAGATTCTGTACGGGGATGGCACGCCTTGGGCTGTGCCGTTGACATCGGTGTCGTGATCTCCAACTTTCGCGTCCGCCTTCTCACAATCATAGACCGTGAGCGTTGCCATCTCCGCCGAAAAAGAAATGACGGGAAAAATCTTCTGCTCCTTGCACAGCTGCACGAGTGTGGGGAGAAAGTCGCCGAGCTCATAGTAGGTATAGCCCACGCTACTCGTTCTTCTTGCCTTTCTTCAGCCCGCTTTCGGCGAGTTTCACGCGTATCGTTTGGATTTTCTCGAAGATATTCACTGGATGCGCAGCCCCTGCTCTGTGTGCGGAACGCGCCCGGCACGTCAACCCCTGCCCTCAGTGCCTCCTGGCTCGATCCATATTCAGTTCCAGATGCTGTGGTACGATGTCGAAGTACGTCTCAGGGATCTTCTCCATGTTCCACAGCTCGCGGGATAAGCGGGCGGATTATTCTGTACGCGCATCGTTCCGCGATCCGTGACGACCTTATCCTTTCCCATCTCGTCGAGATTCTTTGCGTACCACGTCTTGATCGAGCTGATGCGGTTGTCGATCACGCGCTGTCGCTCCGTGAGACGCTTTTGCCTCCACCTTCATGCCGTCGCGCAGATTCTCGAGCGAGCGGATCAGCCCGATTCCTCTCTCACATTTGACGGCGATGTCTGCCTCAATCGACTGCAGGCATTCCTCGAGCACTTTGAGATCCATCGTCTCATCCAGCACCAGATCCATCACGCCGTTGAAAGCGTCACCAAGGATCAGTGTCTAGTGTTCTCATTGCCATCATGTGCCTCCTTATGTGGGGATAATTGCTCGAGGATCATCCGCAGCTCGCGGATCAGCTCGATCATCTGAGGGATTGTCGTCTCGGGGTCATGGATGCGGGTCGAGGCACGCATCCGCCGCCTGACGGTATGCGTCCTGCTTATACTCGTGGATCGGATTGTTGTCGTCCTCCTCACGGTAGGGCGCAGCATCTGCACCCCGTCGCGTGGATCCACATCGATGAATCCGCCTCGCTTGAGCCGATGCTTGTACCGGCTCACCTGCCGACGCTCCCAATCAAGCGCAGCCATAACCTCGTCGGCCGTCGCCTTCGGATGTTCGAGGAAATAGTTATAGAGCTTTTCACAATGTGTCATGTCAGATCTCTATCTACACCTGCATTCCCTCAGGATACTTCGTCGTGAG
>BNJU01000363.1_pt1 | contig 51455 bp, 83 predicted proteins | sample 8539281 | NCBI WGS metagenome assembly BNJU01 (sample SAMD00202456, study PRJDB9452) | human saliva metagenome | isolation source: human saliva | place: Japan | reverse complement strand
AAAATGAAATAAACATACTGGGACCAAACAAACTGCACCCCAAAAAGTTGAGACAGATCTAACTTTTTGGGGTGCAGTTCAATTCCTCTTCTTTTAAATATCCGAATCATCATTTTTATTTCAAAAAGATAGTGATTCGGTTGATTTTTATTGCAATATATTGAAATTTGAAATTTCAAGAATCGCATTAAATCAAGGTTTTTCGTTTCAATGAAACGTAACGACCTACTATTAAACTTCTCTAATTACCAAGTATTACAACCTATATTTCTTTTTAATATTTTTGTAAAATAATTCTTACTTCTCTAAGTCTCCATAGACAGTTCCGTCCATATAAAGGGTTGTAAACTTCGTCATCTTGTTCCACTCGTATTTGTGCAGAATAGCCTTTTGATAGTGCTAAGGAACGAATAACTTCTCGTTGGGTTCGTCCATTTCCTTCTCGAAAAGGGATGAAATAATTGAGATTATCAAAATTTTTGCTAAATGTTTAATGATTTCATCTTTTTGAGTTGGCAGTTTGATGATAGGAATGAATGAGATGATTTATATAAGTTTCTGCAGGAATTAAACGACTGTATCGACATAAAAGGATTACCACTTTTAGAGATATTCACCTTGCGATATTGTCCTGACCAGGCATAAACGTCTTGAAACAAATAGTTATGAATGGCTAAAATATTACTCATGGAATAGACTTCAATGGCTTTCAAGCGCAAGTCTGCAAGTCTTTTTAGTAACGAATAAAGTGTTCATTTCGGTAGGCTTCTTCAATATTTGTAACATTTTGTTTGTTGATTAATACTGTGGAATTTGGATAGGTATATTGATGATTAGGGTCAATGTACTTATAGCCTTCGTATTGATTTTTAACCAATATTCAATTCCTTTCGTCTATTGACAACATAAGTTTTTAAATCAATCACATCTTGAACAGTAGGTTCATAATTTTCAATCATTGATGATCCAATAGCATACCAGACGGTATCGAAATCTGAAAAATTATCAAAAGGAATCCCTAAAATTGTTAATTCTTCTTTATTTACATCAAGAGTCATGTCACATCTCCTTATATAATGTTACCTTTATTATACCATAAAATCAGTATTTTTACCTAAAGGGATAGAGACTATAAGATGTATTATGTTTAATGTAGATTTATGATAAAATGGTTTTTATTATAAAAAGAAATAACAGAGGTATAGCATGGAGCCATATATTACAGAAGCTTTAGTAAAAAGCAGGGATTGAATTGGGAACTCTAACATTTTAAGGGAACAACAACACTAGTGAATAGTAAAATTCAATCATTAAAGGAAGAACGTAACGTCGATAAATTACGAAATACTTATGATGAAATTGTAAATGAGTTACTTTCGGAACGAGAACAGGCAATCAGAATTGCTCAGGCATATAAAGAAGAATATGAAAAAGTACATATTGATGATAAAGATATTGAGTAGTTTGCACAACACTTTAGAACAGGTTATTTCTCTTCTATCTTCATTTACTAATGTTGAAGATGGGAAAAAGAAGATTCAATGAAACAATTGGTTGCTCTACTTAATAAGGATACTTTAAAGACTATGCAACTATTAGGGATTTAATTACAAGGAGGCAATAGGAGAACCTTTCAACAGAGGTTTGTTCAAATGCTATAAAAAATACATTAGGAAGTCTATCATCTAAGAAAAACGATGTAACAAAAAAATAATTTGAACTCAATGGTGTGAACTTTTAGTGGTAAAATCTAGCTCAATTTGTGTAATTTTGGGGTAAAATTCACACCATTCAGACTGAAAATTGAGTTTCAAATTAGATTGAAAATTCTGTTTTCTGTAAAATGTGGAGAAAAAGTCTTGATTTTAAGCGGATATTGAAACTTATTCAAATAAAAATGTTTCCAAACCAGGTCTTAAGAAAGCTCGTAAAAGCTTCACAATTCTAGTAAACGTTAATTCGTTGCTGGACAGCAGAATACAAACGAAAAACACTTTGCATCTTGCAAGGTGTTTTTTTGTATGAGAACTGGCGGTGCGCAATTAGGATAGCTCTAGCGACTTTAGTCGCATAGAGATATGCTATGCACAGTTGCCCCAAGAAAACAAGCGAAGCGATGTTTGAATGGATGGCAACCACTGCACGCAAAAATGTTAATTCGAAAGAATTACTATACTTACATAGAGCGCCTTTCAGGGGTGTTCTTTTTATTGATATCTTGTTGATTTATAATTAGAAATCTCCTTGAAGGGGTATCGGGTAAATGAAAAATTCGGCGATCATATCCTATTTCTTCTGTACTTTAGTCTAATACCTATAATGTAAAAAAACTCTAGCTATCAGGTGGTTGATGGTTAGAGTTTTTTTCTATTCATATGATTTAATGAGATTAAATAATGCTTCTACTTCTGATGACAGTGTAGCTGATTTGAGATAAGCATAATAAACTGTAAATGTTATCTGGTCCTCCGGTATTAGAGGGATTTTTATTAAATCATCATCTTCATCAGAAAGTGCGATATCAGCCAGTAAACTAAGGCCAATCCCTTTCTTTAAAAAGTTCTTTAATGATGACAATGTCGTCACTCTTGAAGAATATTTCTGCCTTGTTTTGATGCTTTTGATTAAGTAGTTCAAAAAGCTTTCAGGTGAACAAAGTGTTCGTCTAAAAGTATAAAGGATTGACCTACTAAATTTTCAAAAAGTGAGGGAAGGAGCAGTAGCAAGAGGATGGTTCTTAGATAAAAACGACATACAGTTCTTTTATGAAAGAGTTCATGTGTCTCTATTGAAGGATGATTGAGTGGTTCAATCAAGCCGAGTAGAAAGCTTTACCTCAAGGTCTCCCTTTGAGAGAAGGTTTAATAACTCTACGGAGCCACCACGGATAGGGGCGTACCTTTTTAAAAAATCGAATTTATCTTTTTCGTTTAAGGCAGCAAAGAGATACTGAATGATAATAGGAGGAATCCTACAGTAGAGTATTGGGCCAAGGAGCGATTGATTTCTTTGCAGTGAAATGACCTCAGGTAAAATCTTTTCTGTATGTCTTAGAAGGATTTGTCCTTGAGGAGTGAGTTTGAAGGAACGATGCGAGGGATCGTGGTGAATTAATTTGCAATTAAAAGATTCCTCTAAGCGCTTGATGGCATAAGAAATAGATGGTTGACTGACTTTGTGTTGTTTTGCTACTTCCGTATAGGATTGAAGCTGGCAGAGGTCATAAAAATATTGTAGATCTTTTAAATTCATATGGGCTCACTTTCATTAGTTGGAGAAGGAAAATAAGTGGGGAAATCACCAGATAAATACTTTTTATCCGTATCCTACAATTTGACTATACGAGTATTCGCCGGTTAAAATGTAAGTGAGTCAGGGATATCAAAGGTTATCTAAGATACTTTCAAAAATGACCAATATCTTTTCTCGTTTATCAATAGGGAGCTGTTTAATCTTCATGTTGATTCTTTTGAGTGAAAGATTATCGGTCTTATCAGAGGTTGATTCAAGGCTATCAAAATTGAAAAATTCCTCTGAGGTCATCTTTAGGGCGACAATCACTTTTTCAAGACTGTGAATGGTCAGATTCACATTTTGGTTTTCAAGTTGATTGATATACTTAAGCCCAAGTCCTGCTTGTTCCGAAAAGTTCTTCCTGGCTCATCTGTGTTCGAAAATATTTCACTTTTTGGGAAATATATTGTTGTAAATAGTTTTTATTCGTCATATAAATAGAATACAAGTTTTGCATGACAAAAACATCTTAAAAATACAAAGTACTGTATAACAAACTTATATAATATTTATTTTAATTCGGATTTGCTAATTTGTATGATTAGTTTCTTTTTACTCAGAAACTTTTTAGTAAAGAGTGATCATCGAGAGTTTTATGAGTTCAGAACTTTATAAAATATAACAACTTAAAGTGCATTAACAATAGTGTTTTTAAGTATAAAGAGCTTATTAGAAAATGTCTTTGTAGACTCATTATAACATATGCGGACATAATCGTATTTTTATAGACAACAAAGTTTTCCAAACAATTCATTTCAAGTGGTATAATAGAATTAAAAAGGAGGTTGCACTATGACTGCACATGATATTTTAAACAATCCTTTCCTGAATAAGGGAACTGCCTTTACCTTAGAGGAGCGAAAGGAACTAGAGTCTTATTGGTTTACTGCCACCGTATGTTCAAACGATTGAAGAGCAAGCGACGCAAACTTATGCACAAATGCAAACAAAAAGCCAATGATTTGGAAAAGCGTCTTTTCCTAATGGAAATTTTTAATACCAACCGGACTCTTTTCTATTACCTCTTTTCTCAACATTTGGAGGAATTCAATCCAATTGTATACGATCCAACCATTGCAGATACCATTGAAGGCTATAGTGACCTCTTTGTAGATCCCCAATATGCAGGGATATCTTGATATCAATCATCCTGAAAAATATTGAAGCCACTTTGAAAAAAATGCCGCTGGGGATCGCGAGATTCGTCTCATTGTTGTAACAGATGCAGAAGGAATCCTTGGAATCGGTGACTGGGGAACAAATGGTGTCGATATTTCTGTTGGGAAATTGATGGTCTACACGGGTGCTGCTGGAATCGATCCTTCTATGGTTCTTCCTTTAGTCATTGATGCAGGGACTAACCGTGAAGAACTTCGTAACAATCCTAATTGCTTAGGAATCGTCACGAACGGGTTCGCGGAGATCGTTACTACGACTTCATTGACCAATTTGTTCAAACAGCAGAGCGTCTCTTTTCCTAAACTCTACCTTCACTGGGAAGACTTCGGCCGCTCGAATGCTGCCAATATTCTTGAAAAATACCGGAAACAAATTCCAACTTTTAATGATGATATTCAAGGTACAGGAATCGTTACCTTGGGTGGTATCTTTGGTTCACTGGATATTAGTGGTGAAAAAAATTAACAGATCAAAGTTTATCTCTGCTATGGTGGTGGGACTGCGGGCGCAGGAATTGCCGCTCGTGTTCTTCGTGAAATGGTAAGTGAAGGTCTTTCTGAAGAAGAAGCCTATAAACGTTTCTTTATGGTTGATAAACAAGGTCTTCTCTTTGATGACATGGATGACCTAACCCCTGAACAAAAACCGTTTGCTAAGAAACGTGCTGACTTTAGTAACGCAGACAAGTTGACTGACCTACTTGAAGTAGTGAAGACTGTGAAGCCAACCATTCTTGTAGGAACTTCAACTCAACCTAATACCTTCACTAAAAGAAATAGTAGAAGCTATGTGTGAAAATACAGAGCGTCCGATGATCTTCCCTTTGTCAAATCCAACCAAACTAGCAGAAGCTAGTGCCAAAGATTTGATTGAATGGTCAGATGGCAAAGCTTTTGTCGCAACAGGAATTCCTGCTGATACAGTTTCTTATAAAAGGTGTCAACTATATGATTGGTCAAAGCTAATAATGCCTTGATTTACCCAGGTCTTGGTCTAGGTATGCTGGCTTCGAAGCAAGTCTTTTGACTGATGAAATGATTGGAGCAGCGGCTCATTCATTGAGTGGTATTGTCAATCAGGCCAACAAGAGCTCCTGTCTTTGCCACCATTCAAGTATGTAGCAGATGTTTCTATTAAAGTAGCAGAAGCAGTCGCTAAAAAAAGCACAAAGAGCAAGGTCTTGCGCGTGCTAAGGAAACAGATATGGCCAAAGCAGTTCGTGATTTGAAGTGGTATCCAGAGTATAAATAATTCATTGCTGCTGTCTATCCTTCGCTAGCGACAGATTGTGGACTTAAGTAATTTAGAAAGGATACCTATGTCACTCTTTTTAACCTCGATTACGAGTATCATTCCGATTATCGCTATCATTGTTTTGGGGGTATATTCTTCAGGTGAAGGGATGGTTTGGAGATGCCTTTGGACCCTAACCTATCTCGTTTGATCATGAATGTAGCCTTGCCAGCGTCAATCTTTGTGTCGGTAATGAAATACCTAACACTAGATAAACTAATCAGTCTTTCTGGAGGTCTCCTTTATACATTTGTGGCCTTTATCTTGGGCTATATGTAGCTTATATTGCAGTTATGGTTTTCAAGGTTCGTCCAGGACGGCGAGGAACCATGATTAATACCTTTTGTGAATGCCAATACTATTTTTATTGGTTTACCTTTAAACGTTGCTCTTTTTTTGGGGATCAGGCTCTTCCTTATTTCTTGATTTACTATATCACTAACACGATTTCCACCTGGACATTGGGCGTGTATTTGATGACGAGTGACAGTAAATCGGGTCAAAGCAAGGAGACAAGTAAATTTGACTGGAAGAAATTGCTACCAGCTCCGCTTGTAGGTTTTCTTGTGGCTCTGCTGTTTTTGATTTTCCGAATCTCTATTCCAGATTTCGCAACGAATACCTTTAACTTATGTTGGAAATATCGTCACTCCCCTATCTCTGATTTATATTGGTATCGTTCTTGCAAAGGCAGGCTTGAAAACTATTACTTTTTGATAAAAGATACAATTGTCACTTTAGTTGGACGCTTTATCCTAGCTCCTCTAATCATGCTTCTTGTATTGAAGTTCTTTGCACCAAATATGGCCACAGTAGAATTTAAGACCTTTATGATTCAGTCCGCTACACCAGCTTTAGCTGTTCTCCCAATCCTTGCTAATCAGGGAAAAGGAGATGTGGAATTCTCTACAGAATGTGGTGACTCTAAGTACGATTCTATTTATCGTTGTTATTCCAATATTACAAACTTTATTAGGATAAGAAGGAAGAGGATAGGATTGAAAGTTTTGCGTTAAGAAATTTCCCTATTTTTAGATATATAAATTCCTATTAAGCGCATTTTGAAACTTATTCAAATAGAAGTGTTTCAAGCAGAACTTAAGAAAGCTCGTAAAAGCTAGCCAGTTCTCTAAACGTTAAGAACCAGCTACAATACAGCATTTACAACACTTCATGGTTCACACCATGAGGGTGTTTTGATGATTGCTGGTTTAGAATTCTAATAATTGAATTATCGGGTAAAATAAAAATTACCTTCCAAAAATCAGATATAAAAATCTAATTTCTGGAGGGTAAATTCACTCTGAAAATCTATTTTTAAAATTATCTACCTATATAATCACAAACATTATTAATCTGCTCATGAATATCAGATCCAAATTTTTCTTCAAAAATGCACTGCCAACTATAGAGCCCATGGATTCGTTTCTATTACTTCATCCAAACGTTCATAACAATCAATACTTCCAGCTAAACAAACTGGTGCTTGAATTTCTTGGACAAAAGCTTTTACTCAATGCTACTGGATCACCAGTGTATCGATAACCTAGCAAATCGATACCGTAGACACCTTTTTCAAGGTATTCTTTTCGCTTGTGCAATCATACTTTCTATGGAACCTTCAAGAACAGATGGACGTCCAGTAATTTGGCCAACAAATGGCATATATTTGATTTGGTTATCTTTGCAAAAACTGGTTGATAGAATCAAAAAACTGTTCCCATCAACACATCACACCCACATTCTTTTTGCAATTTGTACTGCAGAAGTCCACTTTCTTCATCATACTCAACAACTTCAAGAAAAGTAGTTTTACCACAAGCCTTCATTTCTGAAAAATAGAGCCTTCATTTTCTGAGAAATTGGGAGAGGTTTTCTTTAAAACCCCAACATTGAGCCTTAGAATTCTTACATGCTTCGAAGATGTCACGTGCATTTTTCAATAGTGTGATCATTATGCGTCAGCATAACAATTAATTTAGGTGAGTTCATAAAAGTTCCTTTTTAACTTTTAATCTGAATACTATAGATTGGACAATAAAAGATTCAGATTGTTGTTTAATCATTTCTTTAGGGATAAGATCAGGATCATACATTACTTTTGAATGATTTTTCAGAACAAGCTCTTTTTCCAAAGTCTGTTCAGTGATACGGTCCAGTTTTTCACGATAAATCAAAGAGTTACGATAGTAATGGTCCCTTCTTTTTGAAGTGGTGATTTTTCCTCAACAATTTGATAAGTGAAGGGGAATTGTGATTCGCTACGTAATTCTCCAAACAGAATTTCATTTTCCACCCATATTCGTAGCTGAATGACTTGTTCAGTGTTATTTTTGAAACGATAGTCCTGATGATTATATTGAACAGATGTTCCGTTAGAAAACGGTTTTCGTGTGTCCTTGTCTGGATCCAGTGCATCCGAATGAGCATGGAATTCCGTAATTTCCATAGGGCTATGAACAATTAAAAAGATGAAGTAGGGTTAGCTAAATTGCATAGACCTCCTCCAATACCAGATTGTACTTTCTCGTTGACAATTACTCGTCCTTCTTGGTATCCTTTTCTCTTTGTTATATTTCCAACTAAGCTCCAAAAAGAAAAATTCTTCTCCAGGATAAATCATAATATGATTTAAAGTTTGGGCAACAATTTGAATGTTAGTTACTTTCCTTTTTGAAGGTTGATATCAATACCTGGACCATGTTTTATTAATTGAGTAGAAGTATGATGAGACTAAGTTAGGTAGAAGTTTTTCTTGACGTACTTTTTGAAAATTTTTACCTTGCTTGAAGTTTTGAATGTGTCTTTTAAGATTTTCTTTTTGAGAGAAATTTTATATGTAGTGGGACTAATCTCACAAAACAAAAGATCTTTATTCCAAAACCATGTGGATTCTCCTTCTTGAGTAAATCTAGATTTGTATTTTTTTGTCTTAAAAGGGGGTAAGTCGATAGTATGAGTTTTTCCACCCATCGTTTTTTACCAATTCCTCCCTCTTTAGGATCATATAAAAAATCAACTAAGATAGTAGGTATATTAGCTCGGCTAGCACCTAACACATCTGTAAAAAGTTGATCTCCAATCATCACTGTTTCAAAAGACTCTAGATTCATAATTTCAAGAGCTTTTATGAAGTTTTTTGGATTGGGTTTTTCTGATATAGGAATATAAGGGACGGCAAGATGTTGATTGAATTCGGATATTCTTTCTTCGTCGTTATTTGACAAAAGAAAGAGATGGAAACCAAGGTCTTTCAGTTTTTGGAAAAGTTCAATAACCTGTTCTGTTGCAGGAGCGCCATGCATCACAAGAGTTTGATCTATATCGAAAATTAATCCTTTAAAACCAATTTGATATAATCTTTGATAGGGAATATCAAAGACGGTTTTTGCTCTTGCTGCAGGCATAAATGGGAACATATAGTGCATAGCCTCTCATTGTATTTATATATTAATAATTCTAGCACATATGCGTCAGGGAGGGTCAACCAGTCTAGAAGTAGCCGAGTTTGGTTTTTAAAGCTCATATGATACAATGAAGGAAAAATAATATAAAGGTGTTAGAAATGAAAATAGGAAAGATAATTAAAAAGAACTGAAGATACTGTTTATATCGGTTATAATAATGGAAGTTTTTCAAAAAGTCTGCTGTTGAGAATTGTGAATTCGGAGTCCAAAATTGGGGATATTGTTCATATCTATGAGGATTTAGTTGTAAAACTCGAAGCTAAAAATGCTGCTTTTTACTTATAAATCGAAGCATAAGATCATTAGTATTGAAGATGGGCTTGCTAGAATACAGCTGAATACAGGGATGAACTACTTATTCCAATTCGTGAGCTGAATTTTTCAACCTAAATTAAATCAATTAGTTGAGATTTATCAGGATGCTGATGAAATGATTGTTCTACGATCGAAAGAAAGGCATCAACTGGCTGTTGCTTTCTGTCATGTTCCTTAATTCTATAGTGCTGACTAGTTTTATCTTCTTCTTTAATCATAAGAAGCAAGATACGGAAGCAGTAAGTACTACAACAGAACAAGTTTCTACTAGTAGTACGACAACGACTAGTACAACAAGTGCAACAACGACTACTAGTTTAACAACTACTCAAGATAGTATTACGACTACGGAGGAAAAAACTTCGACACAAGAAGAGCAAACGAATGCTAGATCACAAAAAAATAGATGAGCAGGCCATTCTAAATGGAGATTTCTCACTCTAGTTGGAACATGGAGAAATGGACTTGGGCAAGAGTTTACATTCGATAAAAATGGACTAGTAAACAGTGGAAATATTGAGAAAGTGAGCATGGGTAACCATGGAACGATTGAATTCAGTATTAGATCTGGTTTTACAGGGATATGGAATGAGTATTTATCCTGCTGGACTTACTATAGATGGGTTAGATTCTGACTTTAAGTAAAAACAGACTTATTGCTGGGTCAAGCTGCTCCAACTAGTTCAGAACAAGTCTTTTTATAAAGTAGACTAAATGATTAACCATCTCATCAAATTTGAGATGGTTTTCTTCTTTCATTTGTGAGTCGTGATCATTTTATGAAGGTTAATCAAGTATGGGTTTCAAAAATAGCTTCCATAGGCGTTCCAGCCTGTTTAGCAAGATGTTGGAATTTATGAGGACCTTGACGGGATATTATTTTTCTTCAGAGTATGTTGTGTTATAATGTAAATACGATATGAATAGATTAAAGATATCTCTGTAAATTCTGCAAATGTCACTTTATGTGAAAATATGAGTAAATTTGAATCTAGAGAATGATAGAAATGGTTTTACAATGATAAGTTTAGAGCTGATGTCTGAAGAAAATAGCATAGATGTTTATTCTTTTTGAAAAAGAAAAATCAGGAGTATTTTTGAGCGGAATTTACCTCCTAGACCAGCTCACCTATTTTTGACTTAGAAGGTTTTAAAAGAAATTACAAGGGGAATTGTTAAGGGAACAAGAGAATCATGATGTCTACATGCATCTTATTAGAGATGCACAAAGGTACTATGGTCGGAAGAATCAATTTAAGTGTCTTAGAGGAAGGATCGAAAAACAGCAGAACTTGGATATAGGGATTGGAGAAAATGTTACTAATTTAGATATGCAAGCGAAGCGGTTAAACTCGTTTTAGAAAAAGGCCTTTACTACTTATGGTTTACATAAGATTATCGCAGAGGACGGCAACGGACAATCTGAGCTTCTCAGAGAGTGCTTTTAAAAAATGGTTTTACCTTTAGTAAAATCATAGAGAAATGACTTTCAAATGAATAACGAGTGGATTCATACGGCAGTATTTGAGATAAAGGAATCTATAGCATCATCATTACCAGTCGTTTGCCAAAAACTCAACATTTCTAGTAGACATTCGTCTACTTTTTATATAATAAAAACTAAACCAAAATGGTTGAATTTTTAAAAATAAAGTCAACTTACGATGAAAACATCACACTAGGAGGTAAAACCATGTACCAACCAGAAAAAACTCAAGGCTCGAGAAAAGAGTTAAAGCTAACACAGAAAAGAGATTGCAGAGCAGACTTGGGCATTAGTTTTCAGGCTTATTCGGCTTGGGAGCGTGGAGTCAAGGAGCCTTCCGAAAGAAAAAGGTTAGTCAGCTAGAAGAGATTTTAAAAAGTACCAAAAGGTTATTTTACTCAAATCGAAATTGTCCGTCTCTATAATAGCCTCTCCAATCAAAGGAAAAGAGAAGGTGGTGGTCTATGCTCGCAATCTGGCTCAAGAAGAACAAGCCAAGAAGGTGACTGCCATTTCAGAAAAACTCTACGAGTATCATGTCTACGAACGCATGTCGGCTGGGTATCGGTGCTCGGTTTATGATGATCGAAAACTTTTGATACGGTTTATTTCAATGAAGAACTGGCTCACGATTTTGCTTCCTGGGTGTCTGGAGATTCTATGGAACCCAAATATCAAAATGGTTCAGTGGCTCTGATTCGAGAGACCGGATTTGATTATGACGGTGCTGTCTATGCAGTGGTTTGCAACAACCAGACCTATATCAAACGGGTCTATCGAGAAGAAGATGGTTTGCGTTTGGTCTCCATCAATCCTAAATACAAGGATATTCACATTTCTTACGAAGAAGATCCGCGGATTGTGGGTATTATCGTGGGCAATTTCGTACCCATGGAGGGATAGCCTATGGGCTACTTTGATTATTCAGAGAGCCCCAAAAGTGATATTGCCTTTGTCGATATGAAGTCCTTTTATGCCAGTGTTGAGTGTGTGGAAAGAGACTCCATCCCTCAAAACCTCCCTTTTGTGTTATGAGTCAGGGCGGATAATTCTGTTGGGCTTATTCTTGCCTCCTCGCCTATGTTTAAAAAGGTCTTTGGGAAAGCAAATGTTGGCCGTGCCTATGACCTCCCCTTTGATATCAAGACACGTAAATTTTCCTACTACAATGCCAAAAAACAAGGCTTACGGACAGACCCAGCCTATGTGAGATTTATCGAAGACTGGGCTCAGGGTGACCGTCATTGTCCCTCCTCGGATGGATAAGTATATCGCAGTCAATCATGGAAATTCAAGGCATCTTTTCCAGAACTATGGCAGTCCAGATGATATTTATCCTTATTCAATTGATGAAGGCTTTATTGACCCTAACCAGTTCGCTCAATTATTTTGTCCCAGACCAGCAGATTTCTCGTAAAGATAAGCTGGATATGCTTTCGGCTCGTATTCAGAGGGATATCTGGCGGCAGACCGGGATTTACTCGACAGTCGGCATGTCGAATGCCAATCCCTCTGCTTGCTAAGTTGGCCTTGGATAATGAAGCCAAGCACACACCGACTATGCGAGCCAATTGGTCTTACCAGGATGTGGAAGATAAGGTCTGGTCCATTCCAAAGATGACCGACTTTTGGGGGATTGGGCATCGGATGGAGAAGCGCTTGAATAGCTTGGAAATCTATTCGATTAAGGAATTAGCCAATAGCAATCCTGATGCCCTGAAGAAAGAACTTGGCCAAGCTGGACTTCGCTTGTGGTTTCATGCCAATGGAATAGATGAGTAATGTTCATAAAGTCCCTATAAAGCCAAAATCTCACGGCTTAGGCAATTCGCAAATTTTTACCGAGAGACTATGTCAAACAGCGAGATATCGAAATTATCCTTCGAGAGATGGCTGAGCAGGTGGCTATCAGGCTTCGACGGGCCAGAAAGAAGACGACAGTTGTGTCTATTCATCTTGGGTTTTCTAAGCAGGAACAAAAACGCTCCATCCATACCCAGATGAAGATTGAGCCGACCAACAATACCAGTCTTTTGGTCAGCTATGTACTGAAATTATTCCATAGCCAATATACTTCTGGAGCCGTCAGAGTGTTGCCGTTAGTTATTCAGGATTTGTGGACGAATCCTTTGCGTTTGATTTCCCTTTTTGATGATGTTGATAAAGTAGAAAAAGAAGAAAGGCTCCAGACCGCCATTGATTCCATTCGAGAGCAATTCGGCTTTACTTCTCTTTGAAGGCGACTGCCTTAGAGGATGCATCGAGAAGTATTGCCAGAAGTAAGCTGATCGGAGGGCACTCTGCTGGAGGATTAGATGGACTAAAATGATTGATCGCTCTTATTTGCCCTTCCAATCCGCGAGGGACTATCAGGATCCAGGCATGCAGAAGTGGATGGGCTTTTTCTATCGGAGCATACCAGTTCACTCAGTGCAGAAAAAAATCGTGTCGATTTATCAACAGATTTGAATCCAGTCGAGAAGTTGTTGCTACTTTCCCAGCTCTACGTTGGACGACTAAAAGGCTCTTTTATGGTCAAGGAGAAAAATCATAAAAGCACGATATTGGGTGAAGTAAGAGAATTATCTCCTCAAGAAATTTCTGTTAGAACCGATGAAGGCTATCGATTAATAAGGGTAGATGATATTCTCACAATCCAACTTTGTCAGGAGGAAGTTGATGACTAGAAAAGAGTTATATGAAAACAAATTGCAGATGGATTACTTCTCAGATGATTACATCCGTTTTGAGGAAGATTTTCAAAAATACTCTGCCATGAATGTACCCTTGACTTTCTTGATTGATGATATTCTACGAACCATGGCTATCAACCAAAAGGACTACTTTGTCTTGAAACAAGGAAAATGCCAAGGACGGAAGGGAACATCGGTTTTATTTTAGAGTGAAGATGGAAAAAGATTGTCCACGTACTCGAACCTATACCTATCTTGGGCTGGGGCGAAATCATTAGTAAAAATTCTTATCTTAGATATATTTGTTGCAATAATAACACTGCAAACAACTATAATTTCCAGCCATTCAAGAGTTATTTCTTGAATGGTTTTTGTTTTACTGTTTAAAAAGCAATTGAACTATACCAATTTTTTTATTCTTGACAAGTGAAAAGAAACAAGTATATACTGTTTTTGCTGATTCTAAAAACAGAAAATCAGACTATACCAATTTTCGATAAGGAGAAAGCACAGCTTGCCTGTGTCGTATATACTATGTGGAATTGTTGGTGTTGTTGGAAACACAAATGCAACTGATATTTTGATTCAAGGGACTTGAAAAAGCTCGAATACCGTAGTTATGATTCTGCAGGGAATTTTTGTTCTAGGTGGTGCTGAAAAGCCATTTGGTCAAGGCTGTTGGTCGTATTGCAGAATTGTCTGCTAAGACAGCTGATGTTGAGGGGACAACTGGTATCGGACATACTCGTTGGGCCACTCACGGAAAACCAACAGAAGATAACGCTCACCCACATCGCTCTGAGACAGGACGTTTTGTCTTGGTCCACAATGGGGTGATCGAAAACTATCTTGAAATCAAGGAAGAATACCTTGCAGGTCACCACTTTAAGGGACAAACGGATACAGAAATCGCTGTTCACTTGATTGGAAAATTTGCGGAAGAAGACGGCTTATCAGTTCTTGAAGCCTTCAAAAAAGCTCTTCATATCATCCGTGGTTCTTATGCCTTTGCCTTGATTGACTCTGAAAATCCAAATGTCATCTATGTAGCGAAGAACAAATCACCACTCTTGATTGGTCTTGGAGATGGCTACAACATGGTCTGCTCAGATGCTATGGCTATGATTCGTGAGACCAACCAATACATGGAAATCCATGACCAAGAGTTGGTAATCGTTAAGGCTGATAGCGTCCAAGTTCAAGACTATGATGGTAACGTCGTGAGCGTGCTAGCTATACTGCTGAACTTGACTTGTCTGATATCGGTAAGGGAACTTACCCTTACTACATGCTCAAGGAAATTGATGAGCAACCAACGGTGATGCGTAAGTTGATCCAAGCCTATACTGATGATGCTGGTCAAGTAGTGGTAGACCCAGCTATCATCAAGGCTGTTCAAGAGGCAGACCGTATCTACATCCTTGCAGCTGGAACATCTTACCACGCAGGGTTTGCTTCTAAGAAGATGCTTGAAGAATTGACTGATACACCAGTTGAACTTGGTATTTCATCTGAGTGGGGATATGGTATGCCACTTCTTAGCAAGAAACCACTTTTCATCTTTATCAGCCAATCTGGTGAAACAGCTGATAGCCGTCAGGTTTTGGTTAAGGCTAATGAAATGGGAATCCCAAGCTTAACAGTTACAAACGTGCCAGGGTCAACTCTTTCTCGTGAAAGCCAACCATACCATGCTTCTTCATGCAGGTCCTGAAATTGCCGTAGCATCAACTAAGGCTTATACAGCACAAATCGCAGCCCTTGCCTTCCTTGCGAAAAGCAGTCGGTGAAGCAAATGGGAATGAAAAAGCCAAAGCTTTTGACCTGGTTCACGAATTGTCAATCGTAGCTCAGTCTATCGAATCAACCCTTTCAGAAAAAGAATTGATTGATGCCAAGGTTCGTGAACTTCTTGAAACAACACGCAACGCCTTTTACATCGGACGCGGTCAAGATTACTATGTAGCCATGGAAGCCAGTCTCAAACTCAAAGAGATTTCTTACATCCAGTGTGAAGGCTTTTGCGGCTGGAGAACTCAAGCACGGAACCATTGCTTTGATTGAGGATGGGAACACCTGTTTTGGCCCTCTTGTCAGACCCAGTCCTTGCCAACCACACTCGTGGAAATATCCAGGAAGTGGCAGCGCGTGGCGCTAAGGTCCTCACAATCGCAGAAGAAAATGTTGCCAAAGATACAGACGATATCGTTCTTACGACCGTACACCCTTACCTTTCACCAATCTCAATGGTCGTACCAACGCAACTAGTCGCTTACTTTGCAACCCTTCACCGTGGCCTTGATGTGGACAAACCACGGAACCTTGCTAAGTCTGTAACGGTAGAATAAAAAAACAGAAGGTGTTGTCTTGTTTGCTTATAAAGATGAATCCTTGCATGCCTTTGAATGAGAAAGGACAAATCATCCTAACCATAGAAAATCAAGAAATCACAAACCAGACAAAGTTAGTCATCAGGGACAAGATCCTCTATATTGAATAACTAGTAGGTAGAAAAACTCCTAGATATTTTCCAGGAGTTTTTATTATAAATCTTGAATAGAGATCTTATTTAGCTCATTAACAACTGCAAAACAGGCATTCGACTAATATTGATAATTCTTTTATTGTCTACACCATTGATATCGAAATTTGTTATAATGGCATCGTAATCTGTTTCTTTAATTTCGTTAACGTCTAAAGTTAGTTTATCCCATGTTTCATACTGGATATTATTAGATGTATGAAATTGATAAAGAGAAATTAGAAAACGAGGATGAGCAGGTCGTATTCACTTAAAACCAGCACTTTGATCTCTTTTTCGTTCAAATAGTTGATTGATGAGTCCTTCGGCGTGAGTAAAAACGTATAGACGAGATGAACCACATTACGTGATTTTTCTTTTGTTTTAAACTATTCTTATATCTCATCATTTCAATGACAGTTGCCTCATAAAAATTAGGGAAGAACTTTGAATTTTCGTAAGGGTATAAGATTTATTATGTGAAATAATGGATTCAGAGTTGATTTCTCTTCGTTCCAGTAAAGCAGTGTTGTGTAGATGCCAAATTAACTCATCAGTATTTGAAAATTGTATCCCGAATTGTCTAGTTAGATTGTCGAGAACATCTCGAGGCGGTATGGTAGGAACGATCAATCTTTTTACTGGTTTTTCTAGCTTCAAGAAATTCTTCTATTGTGAAGAAAAATTCTGTTTGTGTGTAGGAGTCAAAAATTTCTTCAATATTTATGGAGATAATTCAAGTCCAAAGTTTAGAGATAGGTCTTTTTAATTGATTTTTAAAATTATTGAGTTGATTGTGAGATCCGGTGTTTACCTATGGAGTTTGCTGTTGAATTACTGCTATGGCCGGTTTTATACGATGCAGAGCGACAGCGGTTTGCATTTAATTTGATAAAAGATTCTGATATTTGGCCGGAAATTTTGTTAAGTCCAAAAAGAAAGAAATAAGATTTTTCTAAATCCTCTTCCTTGAAATTTGAAAAAGGCCAATGAAAGAAGCCGTATGTTTCGTGGAAATATTGAGAAAAGAAAAAGCGAATATCTTTTTCGTCTCCAATGATTGAAGTGGGTGTCACTTTTTAATTTAAATCTATAATTTCCATGGAGAATTCTATTGATCTCTGCTACTTTTTCTTAGGGAAGGCAGCGAAATATCCAATGATTGCAACAAGTGTTCGTAAGTAAAGGGTTCTTCTAGGAAGAAAAATGCTTTTAAAATATTGAAATAATCAGATGTTTGTAAAAATATCGATAAATTTGCTCCTATACCAATATTTTTCATTCACTAACATAATTCCAGCTGTGGAATATTGGATGAGGAAATCTGGAGAAATATGGCGTATTTCTTTTATGTCATTCTTAATAAATACGTGGCATTGTAACCAATATTTGGATAGCTCATCGAGATGAATCCAGTTTGGATTTTTCGAATAGGTATTCCAAAAATGTCTAATTGTCTTTGTTCTTTCTGAGTCAGTAATTCTCTCATAGAAATAAACTCCTGTAATAAATTGAGTTTTTGTATAAATATTATTTGCGATTTTTCTTATTATATCACGAGAATATCATAAAACTAAATTTAACTTAAAAGTACTTGTTTCTAGGCGAAATATTCTAAAAAGGCTAGATATTAAAACCTAGCCTTTAGAGTTAAAAACTTGAAAAGAGACTTTTTCGACTCTATTTTCGATATAAACGATCGTACTGGTAATATGGGTCGAAAGGTAACGTTAATGCCCAATTTACGGAGGACGTTTTTGTCTTCATCTGTTAAGATAATAGTAGAATGTGCTTCACTACCTTTGAGGGTTTCCAAGTTCTTTCATTGCACGGTCAGCATCTGGATTCTTTCCATGGCTGTAATGGCAAGAGCGATAAGAATTTCGTTTGAGTGAAGGCGAGGATTACGGCTGCCCAGGTGATTGATTTTCAAACCTTGGATAGGTTTAACCACTTCTGGTTCAATCAATTTTAGTTTCAGTATCGATATTGGCTAATTTCTTGATAGCATTAATCAAGACAGCAGCGGTTGGGCCAAAGAGTTCGGAGTTTTTACCTGTAACAATCTCTCCTGATGGTAGTTCAAGTGCTAGAGCTGGACCACCTGTTTCCTCAGCCTTTTTGGCGAGCAAAGCAACGCAACCTGTACGATCAGCTGGTGTAATTCCTAGGTCATTCATAAGAAGTTGAATCTTCTTAACTGCAGATTCTCCAACCTTTTCAGCCTTGAAGTCAAGGACTGTCTGGTAGTAGCGACGGATAATTTCTTGTTTGGATGCTTCGATGGCCGCATCGTTATCAATGATAGCAAAACCAACCATATTAACACCCATGTCCGTTGGAGATGCATAAGGAGACTTCCCTAAGATACGTTCGAGCATACGCTTAAGAACAGGGAAAAATTTCAATGTCACGGTTGTAGTTGACGGTTGTTTTTTCGTAGGTTTGAAGGTGGAAGGGGTCAATCATATTGACATCATCCAGGTCAGCTGTGGCAGCTTCATAGGCTAAGTTAACTGGGTGATGAAGTGGAAGGTTCCAGACTGGGAAGGTTTCAAACTTAGCATAGCCAGACTTGATACCATTGATTTGGTCGTGGTACATGTTAGACATACAAGTTGCCAACTTACCTGAACCAGGCCCAGGAGCAGTCACGACAATCAAGTTACGACTAGTTTTGATATAGTCGTTTTTCCCCATACCTTCAGGAGAAATGATGTGATCCATATCTGTCGGATACCCCTTGATAGGGTAGTGGAGATAAGAGTCGATACCATTTTTCTCTAATTGATTACGGAAGGCATCAGCTGCCGGTTGGCCTGCATATTGAGTGATGACAACTGAACCAACAAAGATACCGAGTTCATTGAATTTATCGATCAAACGAAGCACTTCTTGGTCATAAGAAATACCCAAGTCTCCACGAGCTTTTGAGTGCTCGATATTACTAGCGTTAATAGCGATAACAACCTCAACTTGCTCTTTCAATTCTTGTAAGAGTTTGATTTTGTTATCTGGTTCATATCCAGGAAGGACACGAGCAGCGTGGAAATCTTCTAGCATTTTGCCACCAAACTCTAGATAGAGCTTACCATCAAATTGATTGATACGCTCCAAAATATGGTCACGTTGTAAATTTAGATATTTTTCAGAACTAAAAAGCTTGTTTTTCATTTTTACCTCTGACCTCTATTATATATATAACAGATAAGAAACCAAGGAGTAGCGAAAAGAAGAAAAAGTTTAGGTAAACGTTTGCATTATCTAAGGGAAAAAAGTCTATTATGGAAGTTAGAATAGAATTTAAAGAGGTAAGAAGATGCAAGAAAAATGGTGGCATAATGCAGTTGTTTATCAAGTTTATCCAAAAAGTTTCAAGGATAGTAATGGAGATGGGATTGGTGATTTACCTGGAATTACTAGCAAGTTAGACTATCTAGCTAAGCTGGGAATTACGGCAATTTGGCTTTCACCAGTTTATGATAGCCCTATGGATGACAATGGTTATGATATTGCAATTATCAAGACATAGCTTCTATCTTTTGGAACCATGGAAGACATGGACGAGCTCATTGCTGAAGCTAAGAAGAGTGATATTCGTGTCATCATGGACTTGGTGGTCAATCATACATCCGATGAGCATGCTTGGTTTATCGAAGCTTGTGAAAATCCTGATAGTCCTGAGCGAGACTACTATATCTGGCGTGATAAACCCAATGATTTAACCTCTACTTTTAGTGGTTCTGCATGGGAATACGATGAAAAAGTCTGGTCAATACTATCTGCACTTTTTCAGTAAGAAACAACCAGACCTAAACTGGGAAAATGAAGAACTACGCCATAAAATCTATGAAATGATGAATTTCTGGATTGATAAAGGGATTGGTGGATTCCGTATGGATGTTATTGACATGATTAGAGATACCTGACCAGAAGGTTGTTAACAATGGTCCTATGCTTCATCCCTACCTCAAGGAAATGAATCAGGCTACTTTCGGCGGCAAAGACCTTTTGACAGTAGGGGAGACTTGGGGAGCAAATCCAGAAGAGGCCAAGAAATATTCGAATCCAGAAGGTCAAGAGTTGTCTATGGTCTTCCAGTTTGAACATATCTGTCTTCAGTATCAGGAAGGACAACCTAAGTGGCACTACCAAAAAGAGCTAAATGTAGGGAAATTAAAAGAGATTTTCAACAAATGGCAGACAGAATTAGGAGTTGAGGATGGCTGGAATTCCCTCTTCTGGAACAACCATGACCTCCCTCGAATCGTCTCTATCTGGGGAGATGACCGAGAATACCGCGAAAAATCTGCCAAGGCTTTTGCGATTTTGCTTCATTTGATGAGAGGGACTCCTTATATCTATCAGGGAGAAGAGATTGGCATGACCAATTTCCCATTTGAAAGCTTGGAGCAAGTTGAAGATATTGAATCTATTAACTATGCCAAAGAAGCGCTAGAACAAGGTGTACCACTAGAGCAAATTATGGACAGCATTCGTGTGATTGGACGTGACAATGCCCGTACCCCGATGCAGTGGGATACTACAGACTTCGCGGGCTTTTCAAGCTCGAAACCATGGTTAGGAGTCAATCCAAACTATGCGAAGATTAATGTAGAAGAGGCTTTAGCAAATCCAGATTCCATCTTCTATACTTATCAAAAATTAATTCAGATTCGTAAGGAAAACAGCTGGTTGGTTCATAGCTGACTTTGAATTGCTAGAAACAGTTGAAAAAGGTCTTCGCTTATATCCGTAAGGATGGCACCCGTCGTTTCTTAGTAGTGGTTAATCTTTCAGATCAAGAGCAGGATTTCCAACTGAATGAAAGTATCAAGTCTGTCTTGGTTGCTAATACTAATCTTCCAGAGCAACTAGGTCAGATTATATTGCATCCTTGGGATGCCTTCTGTGTGAATTAGCCAAAATAAACCTAAAAGAGGCTGGGACAAAAGTGCCAGCCTCTCAATTGTCTTTGGATTACCGAGCAAGACGCAGTGGTTGAGTGGGCTCTACTACGCTGATTTCATCAGCTTTTACAGCTCTACTCAACTGTGCGGAGGTGGGACAACGAAATCGAATTCTAACGAATTATCGATTTCTGTCCCACTCTCTTTTCTAAAATAAGTGTAGAAATATCTTTAAAAATATTTGTTTGAATTTTTCTAAAAATACCCTGTAAAACCTTGCTTTTATAAAAATAGGGTATAATGAGTAAAATAGCATTTTAAAGGAGAATACCAATGAAATCGAAAAATGGCTCGCGGTAGCTGGGATTACGATGAGTGCAGCTCTTCTTTTGGCAGCATGTGGCAAAGCTGAGAAAAAAGCAGATGCCCCAACAACATTTTCATATGTTTATGCCATGGATCCAGCATCTTTGGACTATAGTGTTACCAGTAAGAGTTCAACATCTGACGTCATTGCCAACGTTGTAGATGGACTCTTGGAAAATGATAAGTACGGGAATTTGATTCCATCCCTAGCCGAAGATTGGTCGGTTTCACAAGATGGTTTGACTTATACCTACAAACTTCGCAAGGGTGTCAAATGGTATACTTCTGAAGGGGAAGAATATGCCGAAGTCAAGGCCCAAGACTTTGTCACTGGTTTGAAACATGCGGCGGATGGAAAATCTGATGGTTTAACTCTTCTCCAAGACTCTATCAAAGGTTTAGCAGAGTATGTTGGTGGTGAAAACAATGACTTTTCTACAGTAGGTGTTAAGGCTCTAGACGACTATACAGTTCAATACACTTTGAACAAGCCGGAGAGTTTCTGGAATTCTAAAGTGACGACAGCGACTATGCTCCCAGTCATCGAAGAATTCTTGAAGTCTCAAGGCGACAACTACGAACTCCAACACCATCAAGCATTCTTTACAACGGTCCATACTTTTTGAAGAATTTAACTTCAAAATCAGTTATTGAATACGAAAAGAATCCAAATTATTGGGACAAGGATAATGTTAAGATTGACCATGTCAAACTGACTTTCTACGATGGTTCTGACCAAGAATCCTTGATTCGTAGTTTTTACTCAGGGTGCCTATACAACGGTCCCGTCTTTTCCCGACAAGTTCAAACTTTGAGTCAACTAAGCAAGAATACGGCGATAAAATCGTCTATAGTCCGCAAGAAGCGACAAGTTACTACTTGACAGTTAACGTCAATCGTCAATCATACAATAAAACGGCCAAGACTGATGAAGCTCAGAAAACTTCTACCAAAGAGGCACTTCTCAACAAGAACTTCCGTCAGGCTATTAACTTCGCCCTTGATCGTCACTCTTATACTGCTCAGTTGAATGGTGAAGAAGGAGCTGACAAAATCATCCGTAACAGTCTAGTACCTCATGACTATGTTCAAGTAGGTGAAAAGACCTTTGGAGAATTGGCGCAGGCTGAGCTCGTTTCTTATGGGGATCAGTGGAAAGACGTAGCTCTTACAGATGGTAAGGATACTATCTACAATCCAGAAAAAGCCAAGGCGGCATTTGAAAAAGCCAAGGCAGAATTGCAAGCTAAGGGTGTAACCTTCCCAATCCGCTTGGATATTCCAGTTGAACAGACAGATGTCATTGCTGTTCAACAAACTAATTCCCTAAAGCAATCTATAGAGTCAACACTTGGTACTGAAAACGTCATTATCGATGTCCTTCAAATGACGGATAATGAAAAGTTGAGTATCACTTCTCAAGCTAAGGTGCCATCTCAAAAAGACTATGATCTGAATGGAACAGGTTGGGGGCCAGACTATCAAGATCCGGCTACCTACCTCAATGTTCTAGATGCTAAGAAGGGTTCTGCCCTTAAACACTTGGGTATCACAAAAGGAAAAGATTCAGAAGTCATGGCTCAAGTTGGACTTGATGAGTACAAGAAACTCTTGGACGATGCAGCATCTGAAACAACAGACCTTAACAAACGCTATGAAAAATATGCCAAAGCACAAGCTTGGGTATCTGATAATTCTCTCCTCATTCCTGTTGCTTCTTCAGGTGGTTCTCCGACTGTGAGTCGTACAGTGCCATTTACAAAAGCCTACTCTCAAGTCGGAATTAAAGGGCGATCCATTTGTATTCAAAGGTTTGGAATTGCAAAATGATATTGTAACCACTAAAGAATACGAAGAAGCCTTCAAGAAAATGGGCAAAAGAGAGAATTGAAACAAATGCCAAATACCAAAAAGAGCTAGCGAACCACATTAAATAGCCTTTCATAAAATATATCAACAGAGAATTCCTGTCTGAAAGATGGGAGTTCTTTGTTTTTATGTCTGGAGAAATTGTAACCTTCTAGGGCTTGAAAAATTAAAATAACTTTACTTTTAAAAATTTGTTAAAATAATTACATGTTATAAAATCTAACATAAAAGGAGAAGATGAATCATGAGACTTAAAAACTCTTGTTGGGAGCGGGTTTGACTCTTGCTACTACTGTATTGCTGGCAGCTTGTGGTCAGTCTGTGTCGGATGATAAGACCTACTCATCGACATTTGGTGCTGATCCAACTACTTTTAACTACCTTTTGGATTATTCTGGTGACAATACCAATGTTATCACCAACTTGGTAGATGGTCTTTTGGAAAATGACAGCTATGGGAATCTGGTTCCTGCTCTTGCAGAGGATTGGAGTGTCTCAAAGGATGGTTTGATCTATACTTATAAACTCCGCCAAGATGCTAAGTGGTTCACTGCTGATGGGGAGGAATATGCGCCTATCAAAGCTCAAGATTTTGTGACTGGTATCAAATACGCTGCTGATAATAAGAGTCAGGCGCTGGATTTGATTCAAAATTCGATCAAAGGCTTGGATGATTATGTGACAGGAGTAAACTCAGACTTTTCAAATGTTGGTGTCAAAGCCTTAGACGACTATACAGTCCAATACACCTTGACACGTCCAGAGAGTTTCTGGAATTCGAAAACGACCAATAGTATCCTCTTCCCAGTCAATGAAGAATTCCTAACTACTAAAGACAAAGAATTTGGAGAATTAAAACCAGACAGTATTCTATACAGTGGTCCGTATTTGTTAAAAGAATTTACATCTAAATCATCACTTGAGTATATGAAAAACCCTCATTACTATGATCAAGAAAAAGTGACGATTGAAAGAGTCAAGTTGGCCTATGTTGACGGCTCTGACCAAGATATGACCATTCGTAACTTTGAGAGTGGAGCATACTCGTCTGCGGGTGTCTACCCAAATAGTTCAAACTTTGCTAAGACCAAAGAGAAATACAAGGACAATATCGTCTACAGCTTGCAAGGTGCAACTTCTTGGTACTATAACTTTAACGTCAATCGTCAGTCTTACAATTTTACAGCTAAGACCAGTGATGAACAAAAACAAGCGACTCAGGCTGCTGTTTTAAATAAAAACTTCCGTCAAGCTATCAACTTTGCTCTTGACCGTACGTCTTACTCAGCTCAGTCTAATGGAGAAGATGCTGCTAAAAACACTCTTCGTAATACCCTTGTACCACCAACTTTTGTACAAGTAGGAGATAAAACTTTTGGTGAGACAGTTGCATCTAAGTTGGTCAACTATGGTACACAATGGACAAATATGAATCTTGAAGACGCCCAAGATGGTTACTTCAACAAAGAAAAAGCGCAAGCTCAATTTGCAGAAGCTAAAAAAGAACTAGAGGCTCAAGGTGTAACCTTCCCGATTCATTTGGATTTGCCAGTGGATCAGGTCAACAAAACCTTGCTTCCTAAGCTTTATTCACTTAAACAATCTGTGGAATCCACTCTTGGAGCTGAAAATGTAGTGATTGATGTAGTTTTAGTTTCAACTGAAGACTATGCCAATGCGACTTTCCAAGCACCGACACCAGCTGACCATGACTATGATTTGAACTTGGATGGATGGTCAGCAGACTACCAAGATCCATCGACTTACCTCAATCCTTTCAACGCAGAAGATGGTTTTTATCTTAAGATTTTTGGGACTTGATCCAAGTAAGGATGCTGACAAGATTACAAGTCTAGGGAATGGATCAACATACTCAGAAATTGAAAGCGGCAGATGCAGAAAGCTCAGATGTGGCAAAACGTTATGAAAATTATGCAGATGCACAAGCGTGGTTGATTGATAGTTCGCTTCTATCCCGTAAATTCAGATGGTGGTGGAGCTTCAGTGACCCGTGTGACACCATTTAACGAGCATATTCACTTGTTGGAATCAAAGGAACTGGAAGCAACTACAAATACATGAGACTGCAAAAAGATGTGGTTACCATTGCCCAATTTGACGAAGCTAAAGCCAAATGGGAACAAGAGCGCAAAAATTCAGTCGAAAAGACTCAAAAAGAACTTGAAAAACATGTGAAATAAGATGAAAGAGAGCTGTCAAAAGCTCTCTTTTTAGTATGACTCTGTTATTTAGAAATAAAAATAAAGAACTTTAAAGTTTATAGCCTTTGATAAAATATATATAAATGAAAAATGTTACCATATCAAAGATATCAATGGCTTTAAAGGGTAAGTTATGATATAATGAAGGGAAAAATGTTTAGTTGAGGTGTAATATGAGTAAACGTTCAAATAAAAGTAATTCTAATAAAATTTGGCAGAGCTTAAATACCATTTTATTGGTCATCTATCTTATTCTTGCCTGTTATTTCTTATTTCTAGTTTTCCGCTATCATATTCTAGCGTTTAGTAATCTCAATCTAATTCTGGCGGGCACTCTTTTATTTGTTGCCGTTTTTGGCTCTATTGTTAATCCTAAAAAGATAAAGCCAGAATCTTTACCTTGTTAGTGCTCGTAACTTCTGTCTTATTAAGTGCATTCGCTCTTATTGAGGTCCAACAATTTGTTGGTCTAGCTAATCAATTTAATGCGACGTCTAATTATTCAAGTTATTCTATCAGTGTGGCTGTATTAGCAGATAGTGAGATTGGCAATGTGTCGCAACTTTCTAGCTGACTGCTCCAACAAAAGACAGATGCGGAAAAACATCCAAAAACTCCTGGAGGATATTAAATTAACTCAAAATAAAGACTTGACGGTGAAGAAAGTTCTTCTTATTTAGCAGCCTACAAGAGTTTGTTGTCTGGGGATGCCAAAGCAATTGTGTTAAATAGTGTATTTGAAAATTTAATTGAACAGGAATACCTGATTATACTAAGAAGATTAAAAAATTTACACTAAAGGATCTCAACTAAAGCGGTTGAAGCGCCTAAGTATCTAGCAATAATACCTTTTAATGTTTATATTAGTGGGATTGATACTTACGGACCCATTAGTTCAGTATCTCGTTCGGATGTCAATATCATCATGACAGTTAACCAAGATACTAAAAAATCCTCTTGACGACAACTCCTCGTGATGCATATGTGCCAATTGCTGATGGTGAAATAACAAAATGACAAACTTACCCATGCAGGGATTCATGGCGTAGATGCATCGATTCATACCTTAGAAAAATTTATACGATATTGATTTAAATTATTATGCTCGTCTTAACTTCACCTCTTTCTTGAAAATTAATTGATCTTCTTGGTGGAGTAGATGTCTATAATGATCAAGAATTTACAGCTCATACAAACGGCAAACATTATGGAGTAGGTAATATTCACTTAGATTCAGAATTGGCCTTAGGATTTGTTCGCGAACGTTATTCTTTAGCAAATGGTGATGGAGATCGTGGACGGAACCAACAAAAAGTAATTACTGCCATCATTCAAAAACTGACTTCTGCAGAAGTTTTGAAGAATTATGACGGCGTTATTCAAGGTTTGCAGGATTCGGTCCAAACCAATATGCCGCCTGAAACGATGGTAGGTCTAGTTAATACTCAACTTGCAAGTGGTGGGAAGTATACTGTAATATCTCAAGATTTGAAAGGTACTGGACGTATGGGATTGCCATCCTACGCAATGCCAGATAGCAATCTCTACATGTTAGAAGTGGACCAAACCAGTCTGGAGACAGTCAAGGCTGCCATTAAAGATGTCATGGAAGGAAAATAAAATGATTGATATCCATTCGCATATAGTTTTTGATGTTGATGATGGACCTCAAAAGTCGAGATGATAGTCGAGCTTTTATTGGCAGAAGCATATGCTCAAGGGGTTCGAACCATTGTTTCAACTTCTCATCGTAGAAAAGGGATGTTTGAGACACCAGAAGATAAGATTGCTGCGAATTTCAAAGTTGTTCAAGAATTGGCAAAGAAATTGCCCCCTGACTTAACAATATTGTACGGGGCTGAGATCTATTACACGAGTGATATTTTAGATAAATTAGAGAATCAAATTATTCCTAGATTGAATGGCACTCGCTATGCATTGATTGAATTTAGTATGAATACTCCTTATCGGGAGATTCACAATGCCTTGTCTAAAGTGTTGATGCTTGGAATAACACCTGTGATTGCCCATATTGAGCGTTATCATTCCTTGGAAAATGATGAAAAAAAAGTTAGGAATTGATTAATATGGGATGCTATACTCAGATTAATTCTTCCAGTGTTCTGAAGCCAAAACTTTTTGGTGACACTTATAAATTTATGAAGAAAAAGCCAGGTATTTCTTGGAAAGAGATTTGGTACATATGGTGGCTAGTGATATGCACAATCTAGATGACCGAAAGCCTTACATGAGGGATGCATATGAACTGGTTAGTGAAAAGTATGGAGAAACAAAGGCTCGCGAACTTTTTGAAACTAACCCTAGAATTATAATCGAAGATAAAATTATTTAGGAGATATGATGAAAGAAAAAGATAGAATTGAAATCGACCTTGTACAGATGCTAAAAGTGTTGTGGAAGCGTAAATTAATTATAGCTCTAGCAGCTATTATCTCAGGGGCGATAGCTTTTGGCTATAGTTCCTTTGTAATCAAACCGGAATTTACAAGTACGACACGTATCTATGTAGTGAATCGTAAACAAGGTGATAAACCAGGTCTGACGAATCAAGATCTCCAAGCGGGTTCTTATTTGGTTAAGGACTATCGGGAGATTATCCTTTCTCAAGATGTTCTTGAAAAAGTGGTAGCTGATCAAAAATTAAATATCGATGCCAAGACTCTTGCTAGAAAAGTTCAAGTAACAGTTCCTGCAGATACTCGTATCGTGTCTATCTCTGTTCGAGATGGTTTGCCGGAAGAGGCTAGCCGAATTGCAAACGCACTACGCGAGGTTGCTTCACAGAAAATTATAGCTGTAACTCGTGTATCTGACGTTACGACGTTGGAGGAAGCACGTCCTGCTCTATCACCATCATCTCCAAATATTCGTCGCAATACAATTCTAGGATTTGGCGTAGGAGCTGGACTTGTTATTATTGTTGTGCTATTGATTGAATTATTGGATGATCGTGTGAAACGTCCAGAAGATATTGAAGAAGTGATGCATCTCTCTCTTTTAGGAGTGATTCCAAACCTTGAGAAAATGAAGTAAGGAAGAAAAATATGGCAAAGTTAGAATTATCAGGACAAAGATTAGAATTTGTTAAAAAAGCAGAAGAATATTACAACGCTTTACGGACTAATATTCAGTTAAGTGGTGATAAATTAAAGGTGATTGCCGTATCATCTGTTAGACCTGGCGAAGGAAAGTCAACTACCTCAACAAATATCGCTTGGGCCTTTGCTCGTGCTGGTTACAAAACACTACTAGTAGACGCAGATATTAGAAATTCTGTAATGTCAGGAGTTTTTAAATCAAGAGAAAGAATAACAGGTTTGACAGACTACCTCTCTGGAACTAGAGATTTGTCACACGGGCTATGTGAAACAAACGTAGAAAATTTATTTGTCATCCAATCAGGATCGATTTCTCCGAATCCCACAGGATTACTTCAGAGTCCAAAATTTGAGACTATGATAGAAACTTTACGTAAGTACTTTGATTACATTATAGTAGACACGGCTCCTATAGGTATCGTTATCGATGCAGCTATTGTTGCATCAGAAATGTGATGCTTCTATCTTGATAACAGAAGCTGGTACGACCAAACGCAGAGATGTTGACAGAGCTAAACAGCAATTAGAACAAACAGGTACTCCATTCTTAGGAGTTGTTCTAAATAAATTTGATATCCAGCTTGAAAAATATGGATCGTATGGAGTTTACGGAAATTACGGCTCCTATGGGAATAATTAAAAAATAAGTTAGGGAGTTAAGTATGGAGGGAAGGGGTTTCTATAACATCACTCTGGCTTTTATGCAGAGTGTGTTTGTTGGTTTGTTGGCCTATGTTCTGATTGCAATTTCAGAAACCGATATTGTTCTAAATACAGTATTTGTCCTATTTTTTTCCTACACTTTTGCAGCCTTTTTACATTAGTGGTTACGGTAAGGATTTTTAAGCGAGGCCAGTCTGCTAGAATTAGTAGAAACGATTAAATATATTATTTTTATGCCTTGCTGATTAGTTTTTCAAGTTTTTCTTAAAAGAAAAATTTGTGATTTCTAGACGTGGAATGATTTATCTGCTTTCCTTGTATGGAGTACTAAATTATTTACTCAGTTTTGTTATTAAACGCTACTGGGTACATTTTAACCACAACTTGAAGGTAGTAGAAAGATTCTATTGATCACAGCGACATCGCGTACCGAGAAAGTGCTGGATCGTTTATTGAACGCAAATGATGTCCAAGGAAACTGGCTGCTGTATGTGTCTTAGACAAACCTGAGTTTTCTCATGACAAGGTGATCGTTGTGCCAAAGGGAACAGCTACTCAATTATGCAACACATGAGGTGGTGGATGAAGTCTTTGTAAATCTTCCTAGTGAGGGACTATGACATTGGATCGGTTATTTCACAGTTTGAAATAATGGGAATTGATGTAACAGTTAATTTAAATGCATTTGATAAAAAAACTTAGGGTCGCAATAAACAAATTCACGAGATGGCTGGCTTGAACGTAGTGACCTTTTCTACGAATTTTTACAAGCCTAGTCATGTCATTGCTAAAGCGAGTTATTGATATTTGCGGAGCTATCGTTGGTCTTATCATCTGTGGTATTGTCAGCATAGTTTTGGTTCCTATGATTCGTAAAGATGGGGGACCCGCAATATTTTCTCAGACTCGTATCGGAAAAATGGCCGTCACTTCACTTTCTATAAATTCCGATCAATGCGTATTGATGCAGAAGCCATCAAGGAACAGTTGATGGAGCAAAACACGATGCAAGGTGGAATGTTTAAGATGGATAACGATCCTCGAGTAACCAAGATTGGACACATTATTCGAAAAACAAGTTTGGATGAATTGCCACAATTTTGGAATGTGTTGATTGGGGATATGAGTCTAGTCGGCACTCGCCCGCCAACGGTAGATGAGTATGAAAAGTACACGCCTGAGCAAAAACGCGTCTAAGCTTCAAACCTGGAATTACAGGCTTGTGGCAAATTAGTGGTCGCAGTGAAATAACGAACTTTGATGATGTTGTAAAGCTGGATGTTGCTTATATCGATGATTGGACCATCTGGAAAGATTTTGAAATATTGTTAAAAACTGTAAAAGTTGTGTTGATGAGAGATGGAGCGAAAGTAGGAGGGTATGACAAATATTAAAATTATAGTGGCGACTCATAAGAGTTTTGAGATGCCACAAAATAAAGAATTGTATCTACCAGTCCATGTGGGGTGTGAAGGAAAAGATGATTTGGGATATCAAGGGGATAATACTGGGGAAAAACATTTCCCAGTTAAACCCTTATTATTGTGAATTAACAGGTTTATATTGGGCATGGAAAAATCTAGATTGCGATTATCTTGGACTAGTTCATTACCGCCGGTATTTCACGAAAAACTCAATTTTATAAAGAAAATCTAAAAATTGATGAAGTAATTTTAAATCAGGAAGAAATTGAATTGCTTTTGAGAAAGGAGATATAATAGTTCCTAAAAAGGAAATATTATATTGAAACTCTATATTCTCATTATGCACACACATTAGATGCCAGCCATCTAGATTTGGCTAGAAAAGTCATTGAGAAGCAACAACCTGAATACCTTGATTCATTTGATAAAGTTATGAAACAACGTAGTGGCTATATGTTCAATATGTTCATAATGAAAAAGGAATTAGCAAATAATTATTTTGAATGGCTGTTTCCGATTTTTAGATTGTATGTTTGATCAGATTAATCTTTCTGAGTTAACTGCATTTGAGGCACGTCTTTTTGGTCGTGTAAGTGAACTATTGTTCAACGTATGGCTACAGAAAAATTCTTACTTACCAGTAGAAGCTCCTTTTATGTATTTGGAAAAGAGTCAACCTAATAGAAAAAGGGAAATCATTTTTAATGGCTAAATTTTTGGTAAGAAGTATGGACAGAGTTTTTAGTAGGGATAAAAAGTAGAATGAAAATAGTAGTAAAAAGGTCTTTTGCCAGAAATTTTAGCTCTTATTGCGTTAGTTATATTTTTAGTTGTTTCAATATAGATGTAACTTTTATGTTCAGTTTCTACCTAGAGTAACTATAAGATACTGATAGCTATCTCGCTTATACTGTTAGTCGTAAAAAGAGTTGTATAAAAGAAAGTATGATTATAGAACTATCATAGGCCTATTTGTTACAGTTTTAATTTATCTTCTCATAGCAAAAATGAGTTCTCTTACTTCTAATATTGCAATAGGCCTATTTTTATTTATGGTTTTACGTGATATTCCTTTTAAGAGCGTAGCGAAAACATCCTTATCTGTAAGTGTGTTCATGTTAATGTTTATTATAATCAGCGCAGAATTGGGAGTTATAACTAATTATAGAGTTTGCAGGAGCACTGAATGCGTAGCTATCTAGGGTTTTTAGATATGCCTTATATCCATCAATCTTAATGATGAACATAGTAGCTATTGTATTCTATTTAAAAACAACATAAAGTACAATATTGGCAGTGGTTGTTGCTATCTCTATCGGTTTACTGATATATGGACAAACTGATTCTCGTTTTGACATTTTACAATTCTTGTATATTGTTATTGTGCAATTTACTTGTGAAGTGGTTTCCTGATGCTTTGTCTAAGTTAGGAAACATGTTTAAAATTTTTAGATTTACCTTTATTGTGAATGCAATCATTAGTTTTTGGTTTCATTCAATTATCTCAGTTCAACCAACACTTTTGTAAATAATTTTTACGAATTGAACCAGATGTTAGGTGGGCGCTTATATTTAGCAAACAAATCTCTAAGTTTATTTGGTTTTGGTTTGTTTGGAAAACCAGTTGAATGGAATGGTAACGGTCTGACTTATGAAGGAATAAGGACTTATCAGACCTATCTGTATGTTGATAATTTGTATATTCAAATTCTACAAAAATTTGGTTTGCTCGTTCTAGTTTTAATGGTTACATTATTAACATTAACACTGTTTAAAGCTATTAAGAAAGGCCAGTGGGTTATTGCTTTTATTTTGGTTGTGATGAGTTTTCATTCTATGATAGACGATCTAAACTTGTACCTTCATTATAATATCTTTTGGGTTTTGATAGGAAGTTTAATATATACTCAGTATCACTTTTCTAATGAGAGTGACTAAATACAGGAGAACAATTTTCGGGAATAAAATTACAAGAAAAGTTTTTAAAACAACTACTAGGTTTAACTTTAGTTGCCTTAAGTGGGGAGTGAATTTTATCTAGTGAAATTATATGGATATAGAATATATAAAAGATGGACAGTATCAATATAAAAACAGTCAATTATATACCTAGCAAATTAAAAAGAATGCAGATGGTGAGTTAATTAAGATTGATGTGCTTCATCTATTAAGAGGGGAGATGATGTCGGATATCAAGATCATTCAAGATAAGATTTTATCTATTTTGAAAGAGTTTATTAATATTTGCGAAGAAAATAACCTCAACCTACTATGCTCTAGGTGGGACCTTTGCTAGGAGCGGTACGTCATAATGGTTTCATACCTTGGGATGATGACATTGATATCGGTATGCCGAGAGAGGATTACGAAAAGTTTAAAAAATAGCTTCAAATGTCTTGCCAGAAAACTACAAGTTTTTAAGCGAAGATACATTAAACTATAAAAAAGCATTCTCTGTGATTCGAGATGATTCTACAAAAATCATCATGAATTATAGTAAAGAAGAATTGGTAGAAAGTTTGTGGATAGACATTTTTCCGCTAGATGGTATGCCATCTAATGCTTTAAAGATTCATTCTTTGAGATACTTGTACGCAAGGATGATGGTTCAACTCTCGCAATTCAATAGTTTGGTGAATCAGAAAAAGAAAATCGACCATTCATTGAAAAAGATAATTATTGCTTTTGCGAATGCTGTTAATATTGAGCAGATTATTTCCTTTACCTGAGCACAGAAAAATATTTACAAACGATAAAAATATTCGTTTGATGAAGCTTACGCAGGAAATTTTACGGGAGCTTACAAATTAAGAGAGATAGTACCGAGTGATTACTTTGGAGAACCAGTCCTATTACAGTTTGAAGATCTTAAACTTTGTTGTCCTTGCAAATACAAAGAATATCTAACAGCCATTTACGGAGCGGATTATATGCAATTGCCACCAGAAGATAAAAGGGCTCTTCACCACTACGAGATTATATCACTTGGTGAAAATGAAGGGGAAGTGTAGTTTAAAGATGAAAAAAATCGCTTTAGTGAAATGGAGTATTGATAGAACAGATGGAGGACTGAAAGTAGCAACCAGCCTTGCAAATGAGTTATCAACTATGTATGAAGTTCATCTTCTCTCGATGATTTCTACAGAAAGCAATTTCTTCTCGCTGAAACAATCAGTTCGATATCAAAAATTTATCACCAAAGAAAATATCCATGAGTAAAAAATTTTTCTCGATGCAGTCAAGTTGTTGAGAAACTATCTAAAAGAACAGAACATTGATATTGTTTTTGGAATCGGAATGAGTATGAATACAGTAGGTGTAGCAAGCACAATTGGTTTGAGAACAAAATTTGTTTCCTGCGACCATACAAATTCTATAGTAGATATTGATACTAAAGTTAAGAAGATACAAAGGTATATTGGAGCGAAATTTGCTGATAAACTCGTGACCCTTACTCAAGAAGACCGTAAAAATTATATAAAAAATACGGTGTTCCTGAAGAAAGGATTTGCTACATCTATAATTGGAAAGAGGCTTCTCTTTCAGATGTATCTTACAATAAAAATCAACTAAAATTGTGACGGTTGGCCGTTTTGACTATCAAAAGGATATGATTATCTTGTTCAAGTCGCGAAAAAGTGTTAGCGAAAAGGTCTGACTGGACTTGGGAAATCTACGGTTCCGGAAATCAAGATGAAGTGGATAAAATCAGAAATTTAATCAACGAATATGATTTACAGGACAAGTTAGTCATAAAAGGACTCGAAAAAAATCAGGATTTGATTTATGGAGATAAAGGGATTTATGTCATGACTTCTCGCTATGAAGGTCTACCTTTAGTCCTGCTGGAAGCACAACAATACAATCTTCCTATAGTTAGCTTTAGTTGTCCGACAGGACCGAACGAAATTGTTGAAGATGGAGTTAATGGCTATCTGGTTGAGTGTTATGATACGGACAAGTTGAGCCAAAAATTGCTTGAACTGATGGAAGATGAAGCTTTGAGACAGTCTTTCTCAGAACACGCAAAAGACAATATGGATAAATTTGATAAAGATAAAATTCTCAAGCAGTGGATTGAACTAATTGAGACGATTTAGGAGATATGATGAAGGATTGTTTGTTAACAATTGTAATGCCTAGTTATAATATTCAGGACTACGTTTTCAAAAAGGGCTGGAGTTTTTCCGACAAGTGCAATCAGATTATAAAAAAATAAATTTGAAGTACTGGTTGTTAACGATGGAAGTACAGACGATACTGCTAAAGTAGCAGAAGAAATATTAGCCCAAGATTCGTTGCTGGATGGCCGTGTAATTACAAAAAGAAAACGGTGGTCATGGTTCAACTATCAATCGCGGTATTCAAGAAGCAAAAGGGAAAAATTTTTTTAAAGTGATTGATGGAGATGACTGGGTTATTCCATCAGAATTTGAAAAGTTTTTAGATACTCTTGAAACTGTTGATGTGGATATGGTGATTACAGACTTTACAGAGCAGCATGTCTACAACAATACTACAGTACGAAATGACTTCGTGAGACAAGTATGAAATTGGCAAAAACACATAGAATTCCGGATGTTCGCATCCCAATGCACTCGAGTTACTTATAAGACATCAATTTTGTCGGAAAAACAAGATTCGTTTAAGTGAAAAACATTTTATGTTGATATTCAATACACACTCTTTCCCTTGGAGTATGTTCATAGTTTCAGTTATTGGAATTATGATATTTATCAATATTACATAGGTAGACCAGAGCAAAGTATGAATATCGAGAGTATGAAGCGTAATGTCCGTCACCATTTGACTGTTACAAATTCAGTTCTAGATTATTTTACAAAAATTGAAAGTGACCCCATTTTAAATCGAGTAGTTTCTGAAACTTTAGTTTATCTCATCAGTTTGCAGGTTGATTTGTCTTGGATGGTTAATGATTCCGAAACACTCTTGAAAAGAACTATATAGCAAAATTAAGCAAAGTGCATATGACTATATTCCTACGAAAAAGTTTGACAGATTGTCTTATTTGAACTATAAGACCAAGTTTGCAATGCCTTGTTACTTAATCCAATTTTGAAGAAATACTCTAAAAGAAAGAAAAAGAGAGAGGGGTTTAGGATGTTTATTAGCATCGTTGTTCCGGTATATAACATTGCCGACTATTTGCACTATGCAATAGATAGCTTGCTGAAACAAACCTATCAAAATTTTGAAGTGATCCTCGTCAATGACGGTTCAACAGATGATTCTCCTCGATTGTGTGAAGATTACGCTCGAGAATATGAAAATATCCATGTTTTTCACAAGGAAAAATGGAGGCTTATCTGATGCGCGTAACTTTGGAGTTACAAAAGCCAACTCAGATTGGATTTTCTTTTTAGATCCAGATGATTACCTTGAAGACTACACGCTTGAATTAATAGTAAAAATACAAGAAATACATCAAGCAGACTTGATTTCAACAAAGGTCAAAGCAACTTCAAAGTATGATGATTATAGTTCTCATCATCTTAAACAGTTTAAACAGTCAGACTATGAAAGCTTGAGTGTGATTACAAAGGAGAAGGCCTTGGAACTAATGTTGGACGACAAAGTTGCAACGGTCTCTGCTCTGTGCTAAGCTTTATAAAAAGCATATTGGAACTCGTCCCTTTTCCAGTTGGGAAAAATCTATGAGGATTTTTATGTTGTAGGAGAACACCTTGCCTTGGCTGAAAGAATCGTGATAAGTCCGCTTGAAACCTACAATTACTATCGTAGGAAGGGAGTATAGTTCGTTCAACATTTACTGAAAAAAAGATATGATTTCTTTTAAAGCTGTTGATGAGGAAGTTGTTAAAAGAGAGTACATTCAGAGCCCGGAATTAAAGCAAGCTTTGCAAGCTAAAAATTATTAGGTGGTTTTTGTAGTGATTGGTGCAAAAGCTGACTCAGGCTTAAAAAGATTTTTCAAAAGATAAAGAGTTGTTGAAAGTCGAAAATGAGTGAGTTGCTAAAAAAATAGTAAGTTATCATGGAAAGTAAAACTAAAATACCTTGTTTTTTTATGTTTAGCCCTAAATTGTATTTGTTGCTACGATAGTATCGTGCATAAAACCAATTTAATTTGCAACAAATATCAAAAATTGTAGGAAAGAGGAAATATGATAGAAGCTTTTTAGAATAATTGCCCATTATAAGTCTGTTCGGTCACAATTTCTAATTTCACAGATTGATTATAAATAGGACGGATTGACATGAAAGTATTAAAAAACTACGCCTACAATCTTTCTTATCAATTGTTGGTGATTATACTCCCGATTATTACAACTCCCTATGTGACACGGGTCTTTTCTTCGGATGATTTAGGGACTTATGGTTATTTTAATTCCATTGTCACCTACTTTATTCTATTAGCGACTCTGGGAGTTGCTAACTATGGAACCAAGGTCATTTCAGGGCATCGCAAGAAAATTGAAAAAAACTTTTGGGGAATCTACTCTCTGCAATTAGGTGCAACTTTTCTTTCTCTAACCTTGTATGGCCTTCTTTGTCTGGCTCTTCCCTTTATGCAAAATCCGGTAGCCTATATTCTAGGCTTGAGTTTAGTTTCTAAAGGTTTAGACATCTCTTGGCTCTTTCAAGGGTTAGAGGATTTTCGAAAGATTACAGCTCGGAATATCACGGTTAAGCTCGTTGGGGTCATTTCAATCTTCCTTTTTGTCAAATCTGCAAACGACCTATATCTCTATGTTTTTTTGCTAACCATATTTGAGCTTTTGGGGCAATTAAGTATGTGGTTGCCTGCTCGAGAGTTTATCGGTAGACCTCATTTTGACATAGAATATGCTAGGCATCATTTGAAACCCGTCATCTTATTGTTCCTTCCACAAGTGGCGATTTCCTTGTATGTAACGCTAGATCGTACCATGCTTGGAGCCTTAGCTTCTACAAAAGATGTAGGGATTTATGACCAGGCTCTAAAGTTGGTAAATATCCTTCTGACCTTGGTAACTTCCTTGGGAAGCGTTATGTTGCCACGTGTCGCTCATTTGTTAGCGACAGGTGATCATAAGGCAGTTAATAGGATGCATGAGATTTCCTTCCTAATTTATAATTTGGTGATTTTTCCTATCATGGCGGGGATGCTAATCGTTAATGATGATTTTGTTCAATTTTTCCTAGGACAAGATTTTCAAGATGCACGCTATGCGATTGCTATTATGGTTTTCCGAATGTTCTTTATAGGTTGGACAAATATTATGGGAATCCAGATATTGATACCTCATAATAAAAACAAAGAATTTATGATGTCTACAACGGTACCAGCCATTATCAGTGTTGGTTTGAATTTGTTGTTGCTACCTAAACTGGGTTATATAGGGGCTGCGATTGTTTCAGTTCTGACAGAAGCACTAGTCTGGGGCATTCAATTGTTCTATACACGTTCATATCTTAAGGAAGTTTCTATCATGAAGGCTATGCTTAAGATTCTTGTTGCTTCGGGATTGATGTATATTGTTTTGTTCTTATTAAAACCAATCGTAACTTTCACTCCTATGCTTAATGTTGTAGTTTATGCTGTTCTTGGAGTTGTGATTTACCTTGTGTGTATCGTGCTATTAAAAGTTGTTAATTTAAAAGACTTGAAGCAACAATTAGTTAAAAAATAAAGGAGATTAAATATGTACGACTATCTTATCGTTGGTGCAGGTTTGTCTGGAGCAATCTTTGCACACGAAGCTACAAAACGTGGCAAAAAAGTAAAAGTGATTGACAAGCGTGATCACATTGGTGGAAATATCTACTGTGAAAATGTTGAGGGCATCAATGTCCACAAGTATGGTGCCCACATTTTCCATACTTCCAACAAAAAAGTGTGGGACTATGTTAACCAATTTGCTGAATTCAATAACTATATCAACTCACCAGTGGCTAACTACAAGGGGAGCCTCTACAATCTTCCCTTCAACATGAATACCTTCTACGCTATGTGGGGTACCAAGACTCCTCAAGAAGTGAAGGACAAGATTGCTGAGCAAACGGCTGATATGAAAGATGTTGAGCCTAAAAACTTGGAAGAACAAGCCATTAAATTGATTGGTCCAGATATCTATGAAAAACTGATTAAGGGTTATACCGAAAAACAATGGGGACGTTCTGCAACAGACCTTCCTCCATTTATCATCAAACGTCTTCCAGTTCGTTTGACTTTTGATAACAACTACTTTAATGACCGTTACCAAGGAATTCCAATCGGTGGCTACAATGTCATTATTGAAAATATGCTTGGTGGTGTTGAAGTAGAACTTAGGGTTGATTTCTTTGCTAATCGTGAAGAACTGGAAAAATCAGCTGAGAAAGTTGTCTTTACAGGAATGATTGACCAGTACTTTGACTACAAGCATGGTGAATTGGAATATCGCAGTCTTCGATTCGAACATGAAGTTTTGGATGAAGAAAATCATCAAGGAAATGCCGTGGTTAACTATACGGAACGTGAGATTCCTTATACTCGTATCATCGAGCATAAACATTTCGAATACGGAACGCAAGAAAAGACAGTCATTACTCGTGAATACCCAGCTGATTGGAAACGTGGAGATGAGCCATATTACCCAATCAATGACGAGAAAAACAATGCCATGTTTGCAAAATATAAAGCAGAGGCAGAGGCTAATAATAAAGTCATCTTCTGTGGTCGTTTAGCAGACTATAAATACTACGATATGCACCTAGTCATTGAGCGTGCTTTAGAGGTAGTTGAGATGAATTTGAATAAAAAAGAAGCTAGTTGGTCTAGCTTCTTTTTGTTCTCGTGCACTCATTCGTGGATAAAGATGATTTTATGTCTTACGATTATTCATTCTATTCATAGATGTTTAGATTCGCAAGATTTTTGAGATTTTTGAGGAATTTTACAAGTGAAGTTTCTTATAAAAGAGGACGGATTGGGATTCGTTTTCAAACAATTTTTGAATAAAAACATTGTGTAAAATCACATAGGCACGAATATCTTTTTTTATGATATAATGTTCTGTGAATAGCTATGCCTTCTTATAGCTATTAAAAAAATCGAAGTTAGAAACTTGGAAGACGGAGAGGGACGCAGTGTAATGACTAGAAATGGTTTTTTTACAGGCTTAGATATTGGAACAAGCTCTATTAAAGTGTTAGTTGCTGAGCTTTGTAGACGGTGAAGTAAATGTAATCGGTGTTAGCAACGCCAAAAGTAAAGGTGTCAAAGATGGTATCATCGTTGATATTGAAGCTGCAGCAACAGCTATCAAAGGCTGCTATTTCCCAAAGCAGAAGAAAAAAAGCTGAGATTTCAATCAAGTCAGTTAATGTTGGATTGCCATCTAATTTGTTACAGGTTGAACCAACTCGAGGGATGATTCCTGTAACCTCAGATACAAAAGAAATTACAGATCAAGATGTTGAGAATGTTGTTAAATCTGCTTTAACAAAGAGTATGACACCAGATCGAGAAGTGATTACGTTTGTTCCAGAAGAATTCATCGTAGATGGTTTCCAAGGCATCCGTGACCCTCGTGGAATGATGGGAGTTCGCTTGGAAATGCGTGGACTTCTTTACACTGGCCCAAGAACAATCTTGCACAATCTTCGTAAGACAGTTGAGCGTGTTGGAATAGAAGTGGACAATGTGATTATTCACCACTTGCATTGAGTTAATCACTGTATTGAATGAAGGTGAACGTGAATTTGCGCAACTGTTATTGATATGGGTGGTGGTCAAACAAGTGTTGCGACCATTCGGAATCAAGAGTTACAGTACACAAATGCTTACCAAGAAGGTGGCGATTACGTAACTAAAGATATTTCAAAAGTTTTAAGAACTTCTAAAAAGATTGCAGAAGGCTTGAAATTAAACTACGGTGAAGCCTACCCTCAACTAGCAAGCAAGGAAACATTCCAAGTTGAAGTTATTGGTGAAGTAGAACCTGTTGAGGTAACAGAAGAATACTTGTCACAGATCATTTCAGCTCGCTTGAAACATATCTTTGAACAAATTAAGCAAGATCTAGAAAGAAGACATTTGCTAGACTTGCCAGGTGGTATTTCTTTAATTGGTGGGAATGCTATTCTTCCAGGCGTTGTTGAATTAGCCCAGGAAGTCTTTGGTGTGCGAGTTAAACTTTACGTTCCTAATCAAGTAGGTATCCGTAATCCTGCATTCGCTCATGTCATTAGTTTGTCTGAGTATGCTGGTAGCCTTACTGAAGTAAATGTTCTAGCTCAAAAAGAGCAATCGAGGAGATGAAGCTCTACGCCATCAACCAATCGATTTCAGAAATTCAAATAAACAAAGTTCAGCATCTTCCCAACGTTCAATCTTAGGTGGTGGGACAAGTGAGTCGGTGGAACCAACTTATTCTGCTGAGTCAACTCTTCCAAGTCCTTCTGAAGAAAAACCTAAAGGCAAATTGACAGAACGTTTCCGTAGCCTATTGGAAGCATGTTTGATGAATAATATAGAGGAATAATAATATGACATTTTCATTTGATACAGCGGCAGCACAAGGTGCAGTAATTAAAGTAATCGGCGTCGGTGGTGGCGGTGGAAACGCCATTAACCGCATGGTTGAAGAAGGTGTTTCTGGTGTAGAATTTATCGCAGCCAACACAGATGTTCAAGCATTGAGTAGTACAAAAGCTGAAACAGTTATTCAACTTGGTCCTAAATTAACGCGCGGACTTGGTGCAGGAGGACAACCTGAGGTTGGACGTAAAGCTGCTGAAGAGAGCGAAGAAGTATTGGCAGAAGCAATCAGCGGAGCAGATATGGTATTTATCACTGCTGGTATGGGTGGTGGCTCTGGTACTGGAGCTGCACCAGTTATTGCTCGTATTGCTAAAGGTCTTGGAGCCTTGACTGTTGCTGTTGTAACTCGTCCATTTGGGTTTGAAGGAAGCAAGCGTGGACAATATGCCATCGATGGGATTAACGAACTTCGTGAGCACGTTGATACTCTCTTGATTATTTCGAACAACAACTTGTTGGAAATCGTAGACAAGAAAAACACCACTTCTTGAAGCATTGAGTGAAGCTGACAACGTTCTTCGCCAAGGTGTTCAAGGGATTACAGATTTGATTACAAATCCTGGATTGATTAACTTGGACTTCGCAGATGTGAAGACAGTAATGGCTAACAAAGGGAATGCCCTTATGGGGATTGGTATTGGTAGTGGAGAAGAGCGCGTTATCGAAGCGGCTCGTAAAGCTATCTACTCACCACTTCTGAAACAACTATCGACGGAGCAGAAGATGTCATCGTCAACGTAACTGGTGGCTTGGACTTGACTTTGATTGAAGCGGAAGAAGCTTCAGAAATTGTTAACCAAGCAGCAGGGTCATGGAGTGAACATCTGGCTTGGAACTCTATCGATTCAAACATGAAAGACGAAATCCGTGTTACTGTTGTTGCAACAGGTGTACGTCAAGATAAAGTTGAGAAAGTTGTTGCTCCACAACCTAGACAAGCAGCACATCGTGAAGCTGTAAGACCGGGACATACTCACTCTTATGATCGTAATTTTGATTTAGCAGAAACTGCTGAGATTCAGTTCTTTCTCAAAGACGCCCTGAAACTCCTAAAGCTTCAGCTTTTGGTGATTGGGACTTGAGACGCGATTCGATTGTTCGTCAAGGTGAATCAGCTGTATCTCCAGTTGAACGTTTTGAATCACCGTCTACAGATGAGGATGAATTAGAGACACCACCTTTCTTTAAAAATCGTTAAGAAAAATGAATTTAAAAGAAAATACAAATCTTGTATTTCAACAGGTTTCAAAAGCAGTTAGAAAAAGCCGGCCGTGAAGACGGTTCGGTTTCTGTGGTTGCTGTAACAAAATATGTAGATTCTGAAACTGCTGGTCAATTGGTGCAACAAGGAGTTAAACATATCGGTGAAAACCGAGTTGATAAATTTCTTGACAAGTATCATGCTTTAAGTGATAAAGACATAACTTGGCATCTAATTGGTAGCCTACAAAGAAAGAAAAGTTAAGGATATTATTTCGTATGTCGATTATTTCCATGCCTTAGATTCTTTGAAATTAGCTCAAGAAATACAGAAGCGTCAGCAATCGTAAAAATTAAATGTTTTTGCAGGTCAATATTTCTGGTGAAGAAAAGTAAACATGGTTTTTCGAAAGAAGAATTAATACAAATCTTGCCAGACTTGTCTCTTTTGGATCAAATTGAATATGTAGGCTTGATGACTATGGCTCCTTTTGAAGCCAACTCAGAAGAATTACAAGATATTTAAAGAAACACAAGAACTGCAAGAATTCATTAGAGAAAAACAAATCGCCAATATGCCAATGACAGAATTGAGTATGGGAATGAGTCAGTGACTATCAGGAAGCGATTCAGTTCGGTTCAACTTTGTTCGCATCGGTACATCATTTTTAAATAGGAAATAACCATGTCATTAAAAGATAAATTTGATCAATTTATAAATTATTTTACAGAAGATGGAGATGAGGTTTCGTCAGAGGTAGTTGCGGCGCAATCTGAACGTTCTAACTTCTGTATCTCCAAAAAAAGGACTTACCACAGCAAGCTCCTCAAATATCTTCCAAAGAAGAACCAAAAGAGAAAAATATAACAAGACTTCATGCTCGTCAGCAAGAATTAGCTATTGAAAGTCATCACAACACGGATAAAGTGACTATTGATGTTCGCTATCCTCGACGTTATGAAGATGCTACAGATATCGTTGATTTATTAGCGGGTAATGAGAGTATCTTGATTGATTTTCAGTATATGACAGAAGTTCAAGCACGTCGTTGTTTGGATTATTTGGATGGAGCTCGCCATGTCTTGGCTGGAGAATTAAGAAAAGTAGCGAATACTATGTATCTTTTAACTCCAGTGAGGTGTAGTAGTGAATATTGAAGATAGTTCGCTTGCCAGACCATGCAAAGACTGAAGAGTTTGACTTTGATATGAAGAGAAATAGAGTTCGTTAATGCTTCTGCTTATTCGTTTTATCCAAAATGCTACAGATATCTATTCATTGATACTTGTAGCTTTTGCGCTATTATCATGGTTTCCTAATTCTTACGGTACGCAGTTAGAACGATTTCTGACGACCTTATCTAAACCAGTTTTTAGATCCCTCTTAGACGCCTGCGTCTTAACTTTTGCAGGGATTGATTTTTACTGTTTGGGTCGCAGTGATTCTATTGCGCACACTAAGTAGCTATCTAGTAAAGTTTTTATTGAGCATATGAGCAAGGAGATTTACCAGCATTTTGCAAGGGAAGATTTTCCCTTTATTGATAAGGGTTTAGAATGGCTAAAACAGGTTGAGGAAGAGTATCAGACTGATTCTAACTCCTTTTATTAATCCGCATCAGGTATTTATCTTAAAAACACTAGGAATAATAGAGGACTCAGCTACCTTTAGTAGTGCAGATTTTTGTTCTACTAGAGTATACTCATTGAGTTATCTTGCGCATGATTATTTTATACCGACTTTGGATGATTTTTGAAATGACCTTACTTGAGATAAAGTATCCAAAATAAGTTTCAACAGTTAACACATTCAAAAATTTTGGGAACAGTACTAAATCGCCTTGGTATTGATCACAAAGTGTTTGGTGATATTTTTAGTAAGTGATCAACGTGCACAAATTATTGTAAATCAATACTTTGCTACTTTATTCCAGGACAGGGATTCAAAAGTTTCAAAAATTACCCGTTGTTTTAGAAGAATGCTCTTTTGAAGATAAGATAGTTTCTAAAAGAAAATGACTACTTAGAGAAGGAAGTCCTAATTCCCAGTTTTCGATTGGATGCTTTTTATCTTCTGTTCTAAAAATCTCTCGGTCTCAGGCTACAGAATTAGTTGATTAGTCCAAGTAAAACTATCATATGGTTGAAAAGCTGATTATCATGTGAAACTTGGTGATTTAATTAGCGTCAGACGCTTTGGTAGGATTATCTTATTAGGGAAAAATGGACAAACCAAAAGATAAGATCAAGTGACTGTCCAATTACTAACCAGTAAGTGAGGCGAAAGATTCAATTTAAACCTCCAGAAATTATGAAAAAGTATTCTCAACAAAATTCAGAGATATAATAAAGAAGAAGTTGATTAATTTCTAGATAACATTCTCTGTATTTACGAAAAGTTGATAGACTATAAGAAAGAAGATGAAGTCTATATTAAACAATTACAAGATCGTCTTTTTGAGTCTCTTACGGATGACTATCCAAAAAGAGAAAATGTAGAAGAACAAGAACCAATTAATGATTCTATATTAAGTAAAGTGAGGAAAAACTATGGCAATTACATCGTTAGAAATCAAGGATAAAAAGTTTAGTAGCAAAATTTAGAGGATTTGACCCTGAAGAAGTTGATGAGTTTTTAGATATTGTCGTTCGTGACTAGGAAAACGCTAGTTCGTAGTAATTATGAAAAAGAACAACATATTAAGAAATTTAGAAGAACGTTTATCATATTTTTGATGAAATCAAAGATTCATTGAGTCAATCTGTTTTGATTGCACAGGATACTGCAGAAAGAGTAAAACAAGCGGCAAAACGATCGCTCCTCATAATATTATTCACCAGGCTGAGCAAGATGCTCAACGATTTACTTGATGAAGCAAAATACAGAGCTAATGAAATTTTGCGTCAAGCTGCGAATAATGCTAAGAAAGTTGCTGTTGAAACGGAAGAGTTGAAAAATAAGAGTCGCGTTTTCCATCAACGCTTAAATCAACTATTGAAAGTCAACTTGCTATTGTTGATTCTCCTGATTGGGAAGAAATCTTGCGTCCGACGGCAACATACTTACAAACAAGTGAGAAAGCTTTCTAAAGAAGTTGTCGAAGGGTTCTTGGAGAAAATCTCTCTGAATATCATGAAGAAGAACCGAGTTGATATGACTCGTCAATTTTCTCCTGAGGAGTTGCAGAACTTCAAGCATCGTATTGAAGCTACGAAAAGAATTATTAGAATTAGAGAATCAAGATTCTGACCGCAATGAATGTCGAGGTCAGTTACTGAATCTGAATCAGGTCCAGAAAAGGATTCGAGCAAGAATCAGTTTTAATTTTATAAAGCATACAAAATTGAGAACATAATTTATCAAACATATTTTCTAGCGAGTAGGAGATGGTGTAAAGTCCCTACAATCCCTGTTGGTAAATTTATCCTCTCATAGTATCAAATCTGAAGCTAGTAAGATTTGACGTTACCCACGATAGCGGGAATAGAGGGAAAAGATAATGTCTTTTCTCGAACAAAGAGTGGTACCACGATTTTTCGTCCTTTTGCGACTCGTGGTTTTTAATTTGTCTATATATAAAGGAGATACAATGAAACTCAAAGAAACTTTAAATCTTGGAAAACAGAATTCCCAATGCGTGCTGGCCTTCCAACCAAGAACCTCTTTGGCAAAAAGAGTGGGACGAAGCTAAACTTTACCAACGTCGTCAAGAACTAAATGAAGGAAACCATTTTCACTCTTCGCATGATGGACCTCCCGTATGCTAACGGGAATATCCACGTTGGACATTCCATGAACAAGATTTCTAAAGATATCATTGTTCGTTCAAAAATCGATGTCAGGATTCTACGCACCATACATTCCAGGTTGGGATACTCATGGTCTGCCAATCGAGCAAGTTTTGGCAAAACAAGGTGTTAAACGCAAAGAGATGGACTTGGTTGAGTACTTGAAACTTTGTCGTGACTATGCCCTTTCTCAAGTAGATAAACAACGCGAAGACTTCAAGCGCTTGGGTGTTTCTGGTGATTGGGAAAATCCATATGTAACACTGACTCCTGACTATGAAGCAGCTCAAATCCGTGTCTTTGGTGAAATGGCTAATAAAGGCTATATCTACCGTGGAGCTAAACCAGTTTACTGGTCTTGGTCATCTGAGTCAGCTCTTGCTGAAGCGGAAATCGAATACCATGACTTGGTTTCAACCTCACTTTACTATGCCAACAAGATCAAAGATGGAAAAGGTGTCCTCGATACAGATACTTATATCGTAGTTTGGACAACAACTCCATTCACCATCACAGCTTCTCGTGGTCTGACGGTTGGTGCGGATATTGACTATGTAGTCGTACAACCTGCTGGTGAAACTCGTAAGTTTGTCCTTGCTTCAGAATTGTTGAACAGCTTGTCTGAGAAATTTGGCTGGTCAGCCGTACAAGTAGTAGCTACTTATCGTGGACAAGAACTCAACCATATCGTGACAGAACACCCATGGGATACTGCAGTAGATGAACTTGTTATTCTTGGTGACCACGTTACAACTGACTCTGGTACAGGTATTGTCCATACAGCCCCTGGTTTTGGTGAGGACGACTATAATGTTGGTATTGCTAATGGTCTTGAAGTAGCAGTGACTGTTGACGAACGCGGTATCATGATGGCCAATGCTGGTCCTGAGTTCGAAGGTCAATTCTATGACAAGGTGGTTCCAACGGTTATTGAAAAATTAGGTAGCCTCCTTCTTGCTCAAGAAGAAATTTCTCACTCCTACCCATTTGACTGGCGTACGAAAAAACCAATCATCTGGCGTGCAGTACCACAATGGTTTGCCTCTGTATCTAAATTCCGTCAAGAAATTTTGGACGAAATTGAAAAAGTGAAGTTCCATTCAGAATGGGGTAAAGTCCGTCTTTACAACATGATCCGTGACCGTGGTGACTGGGTTATCTCTCGTCAACGGGCTTGGGGTGTTCACCTTCCAATCTTCTACGCAGAAGATGGCACACCAATCATGACAGCTGAAACCATTGAGCATGTAGCTCAACTCTTTGAAGATCATGGTTCGCTTATCTGGTGGGAACGTGATGCCAAAGACCTCTTGCCAGAAGGATTTACCCATCCAGGTTCACCAAATGGTGAGTTCAAGAAAGAAACAGACATCATGGACGTTTGGTTTGACTCAGGTTCATCATGGAATGGTGTGGTTAATCGCCCTGAACTTAAATATCCAGCAGACCTTTACCTAGAAGGTTCTGACCAGTACCGTGGTTGGTTCAACTCATCTCTTATCACATCTGTTGCCAACTATGGCGTAGCACCTTACAAGCAAATCTTGTCACAAGGTTTTGCTTTGGATGGTAAAGGTGAGAAGATGTCTAAATCTCTTGGAAATACCATTGCTCCAAGCGATGTTGAAAAACAATTTGGTGCAGAAATCTTGCGTCTTTGGGTAACCAGTGTAGACTCAAGTAACGACGTACGTATTCTCTATGGATATCTTGGAGTCAAGTTTCTGAAACCTACCGTAAGATCCGTAACACGCTTCGTTTCTTGATTGCTAACATCTGATTTTAACCCAGCTGAGGATGCAGTAGCTACGAAGAACTTTCGTTCTGTTGATAAGTACATGACCATCCGCTTTTAACCAACTTGTTAAGACCATTCGCGACGCTTATGCAGACTTTGAATTCTTGACAATCTATAAAGCCCTAGTTAACTTTATCAACGTTGATTTGTCAGCCTTCTACCTTGACTTTGCCAAAGATGTTGTCTACATCGAAGGTGCCAAATCTCTTGAACGCCGTCAAATGCAAACTGTCTTCTATGACATCCTTGTGAAAAATTACCAAACTCTTGACACCAATCCTTCCTCATACTGCGGAAGAAATCTGGTCATATCTTGAGTTTGAAGCAGAAGATTTGTTCAATTGTCAGAATTGCCAGAGCACAAACATTTGCGAATCAAGAGGAAATCTTGGATGCCTGGTCAGCCTTTATGGACTTCGTGGACAAGCTCAAAAGCCTTGGAAGAAGCTCGTAATGCTAAAGTAATCGGTAAATCCCTTTGAAGCTCATTTGACAGTTTATCCAAACGAAGTCGTGAAAACTCTACTTGGAGCTGTTGATAGCAATGTTGCTCAACTCTTGATCGTCTCAGAATTGACTATCGCAGAAGGACCGACTCCAGAAGGCGCAGTAGCCTTTGAGGATGTAGCCTTTACGGTAGAACGTGCTACTGGTGAAGTTTGTGATCGTTGCCGTCGTATCGATCCAGCACAGCAGAACGTAGCTACAATGCCCATATCTGTGATCATTGTTCAAGCTATTGTAGAAGAAAACTTTTGCTGATGCAGTCGCAGAAGGATTTGAAGCGAAATATAACACTAAAAATACAGGAATTTTTCCTGTATTTTTGTATATATATAAAAATAAATGAAAAGTAGTAAAATTGTGGTATAATAGTGTTTATTCGATTGAAAAGGAGAATTTTTATGAGATACAAAAACTCTTGCCCAAATTGGTGGGATCATTGGTCTAATAACTGGGATTATTTTTGGCAATTTTACCATTTACTATTATGATGATTGCGACCATGTCAAACGACGAAGATGCTGCAGCTGCAATCGTCGGAATGATGTTATAGTTTTGCATTTGTCAAAATTGCTATTTTGATTTTTGAGGATTCTTACTCTGGTTTATTATAAAGATGATTCACGTATATCTCTTGCGCCATCAATTTTTGTTTATCGTAGGAGGGTGGTATCAGTGATTCCATTTTTAGGATGGATTGGAGGTATTGTCATTATTATTGGTGCTGCACTTTTACCTATCAAGTTTAAAACAACTCTCAAATACAAGAATAGAATTATATAGAAAGAAGGGCTGAATGGTTCCTTCTTTTTAACACTGAACAATTTTTGGTGAAAAATACACTTTTTCACTGTCAAGACTAGATTTTTCATGAAAAATCTAGTAGAATGGAATAGAAAAACGAGGTGGCCTCGGAAAATAAAAGGAGAATCCATAATGGTAAAATTGGTTTTCGCTCGCCATGGTGAGTCTGAATGGAATAAAGCTAACCTTTTCACTGGTTGGGCTGATGTTGATTTGTCTGAAAAAGGAACACAACAAAGCGATTGACGCTGGTAAATTGATCAGAAGCTGGTATCGAGTTTGACCAAGCTTACACTTCAGTGCTGAAACGTGCGATTAAAACTACTAACCTAGCTCTTGAAAGCAGCTGACCAATCAGGGTTCCAGTTGAAAAATCATGGCGCTGAACGAACGTCACTACGGTGGTTTGACTGGTAAAAACAAGGCTGAAGCAGCTGAGCAATTTGGTGATGAGCAAGTTCATATCTGGCGTCGTTCATACGATGTACTGCCTCCAGCAATGCCTCGTGATGATGAGTACTCAGCTCATACTGACCGTCGTTATGCTTCACTTGATGACTCAGTAATTCCAGATGCAGAAAACTTGAAAGTTACTCTTGAGCGCCCTTCCATTCTGGGAAGACAAAAATCGCACCAGCTCTTAAAGATGGTAAAAATGTATGTTGTAGGAGCTCACGGTAACTCAATCCGTGCCCTTGTAAAAATCACATCAAACGCTTGTCAGATGACGAAATCATGGACGTGGAAAATCCCTAACTTCCCACCATTGGTATTCGAATTTGATGAAAAATTGAACGTAGTTGCTGAATACTATCTTGGAAAAATAAGAATAAAAAGCCTGGACAATATTCTGGCTTTTTCTTTTGTAAAAACCTGTGTAATATAACTATGTCAAAGAAAAGAGTTTATTGTTATAATAGATAAGATGGAGGCGCTATGGCACTTAAAAAGCGAGTCTAGCTTGTGAGGTTTGTGGATCAAGAAATTATTCTATTAAAATTAGTGGAAATCCCAAATCTACACGCTTAGAAGTAACAATTTTGTAAACATTGTGGCAAATACACCACTCACCGAGAAACGAGATAGGAGATTAGAATGCGTTTTATCATAGATATTTTTAAACTTCTAAAAAGAAACAACATGGCCTACACGAAAAGAAAGTTGGTTAGATTTCAAGTCAATTATGGAATATACAGCTTTCTGGTTGTGGGGATATATATATTCGACCAATTGATAGTTAATGGTATTATTCGTTTTATTAATATCTTCTAGAAAAGAGTAAGTGAAATAGATTATTGATCATCTTCTGTTCAGAAAGGAAAATAATGGATAGTTTTGATAAAGGATGGTTTGTTCTACAAACATATTCTCGCTATGAAAATAAGGTAAAAGAAAACCTTTTACAACGTGCACAGACCTATAATATGTTGGATAATATTCTACGTGTTGAGATTCCGACTCAAACTGTGCAAGTTGAAAAAAATGGTAAGAAAAAAGAAATCGAAGAAAATCAAGCCTGGATATGTACTTGTGGAAATGGTTATGACAGATGAAGCTTGGTTTGTTGTTCGAAACACACCAAACGTAACAGGATTTGTTGGTTCACACGGTAACAGATCTAAACCAACACCACTCTTGGAACAAGAAATTCGCGATATTCTAATTTCTATGGGTCAAACTGTTCAAGAATTCAATATCAATGTTGAAGTTGGACAAACAGTTCGAATTATTGATGGTGCCTTTTACAGACTACACTGGAAAAAAATCACTGAGATTGATAATAATAAAGTGAAAAATGATTATTTCAATGTTTGGAAATGATACTGTAGTTGAGGTAAATCTCAATCAGATTGCTGAACTCTAGCAATCATTCTTAAGTTCAAATTTGAAGAATAGCTTAGTGATAACTTTTCAACAGACACATTTCAATGTCTGTTGAAAAGACTAAGTACAAACTTAATACAGATTTCATAAAAGCAGTTGACAAGAT
>BNJU01002879.1_pt1 | contig 51456 bp, 81 predicted proteins | sample 8539281 | NCBI WGS metagenome assembly BNJU01 (sample SAMD00202456, study PRJDB9452) | human saliva metagenome | isolation source: human saliva | place: Japan | reverse complement strand
ATTTGATGTCATGGGCGACACCGTCCGTATTATTGATGGTGCCTTCACTGACTATACAGGAAAAATTACAGAGATTGATAACAATAAAGTCAAGATGATTATTTCCATGTTTATCAATGACACGGTTGCAGAAGTCAACTCAGTCAAATTGCAGAGCTATACTTCTTGAGCATAAAAAGAGAGTTTGAAAATATTTTTCCGCTCTTTTGTGCAGTTTTTGCTATTGATCCACCATCTAGAATTTAAATAAGATAAATATAGTTTCAATAACTTAGCTTATGGTCAGGAAAACGGATACAGAATTCGTTCAAAATGTTATAATAAGTAGTGATATAACCAAGAAGATGTTTAAGGAGGGCTTATGAAAACCATTTTTGAAAATCAAGAAATAATATTTAGTACTAAGATACCATACTTGCTAATTGTTAAAAATGAGGGTTTGTCCTATCAAGATGGGAAAAATAAAAATCTTGATATTTCATTTGATAAAGTTTCGCTATCTCTACCACTTCGTTACTGTAATTCTAATTCGTTATAATCTCATTTTCGAGATAAGAACGGAAAGAATATGGCTGAATTTGATACGGATACCACCATTCGCAATAATATCCACAATATTTTGAAACGAAATCGATACTGTTAGCCTTTTGCAGCAAACAAAGCTTTACCAAAGATTTCCCAAATAATCTGAGGACTCTTGATATAACATTGGCTTTTAGTCTGAAAGAAAAAGAAATTCGTATTGCTAATGGCGTCATCTATGGCTCAAAGCACAAAATCAATATTGAAGACATTCGCAGAGTACAGTGCGTGACAAATGGGACGATTTCCAATCTTGCTCTCTACAGAAATGATAAAAAGAAATTTTGGGACATTCCTGATATGAAACTCCCTTGTAACGAAGTAACCTTGCCTCTACTTGAAGCGATTGTTACTCAAAACACGGGGAAAGGGATTGATTTTACTCGAGGAAATGGTTTCGATCAAAAAACTTCCGAGTTTATGATTATTCGCTATATGGATTCCAGCTTTTTATCAACAGTGACGGAACTCTAGCTAAAGAATGGCAAAACAAGTTTACGATAGAATTCTTTTATACCAATATGATCTAGCAGATTTATTAAAACAGCTACCGTAAGTTCAGGTCATAACTTTGGCATGTGAGTTGGCTTGTGGAGGAAGAAAAAGGAGACAAGTAACCTTCGGTTAGCTATTACAATAAGCAATCTGTACAGAATTGAAAGTAAAATAGTGAAAATCCTTCTGAATTGCTCAGAAGGACTGTTTGTCCACCAATCTCATCCTATTTGCCCTAGTTCAGTATATAAGCGAAGAGAAAAGAAAAGCCCGATTTTAGGCAGCCTGACGCTCAGCAGTCTAAAAGTAATCTGAGTTCACCATCTTATGATTGAAATTAAAAAGACGGTTCAAAATGAGCCGTCTTTTTCTATTATTCATTAAATATAAATAATCATAAATGAGAGAAATAACTTTTTTCATCGACACCCCTGCCTAATAAATTACCAATATCTATCAAAGGCACTAAGAATATAGCTTAGGGTCTTTGGATTGTTCTTTAATCTTCCCACCAACGACTAATTGATATTCAATTCCGCCAAGAAAACCACCTGAGCTTTCAATAACCTCAACCAATTCACCACGAACAACTTTTTGATTTAAACGAGTATTCATTTTGAACCTCTTCTATTTGAATATTTTATGGCACAATACCACAATCTCGTGCTAATTCTTCTAATGTAAGTCCAGAATACCGTCGTAGGTTCGACAGTTCCTTCTCGATTTCCAGTCTTCCAGCTGAAGAATCAACTCTCCATTGTAAAATTGATTCCATACCTCGAATACCTGCTTCAATTGTCTCTAAAGTTTCTTGACGATTCTCTTTCTGAGTCAGACTGATGTATTGTTCACGTGGTCTGAAGCAGTCATTCGTCCACCCAGTTCGTTAATATCAGCCATTACTTCTAGGCGAATTCTTTTTCGATTTCTCAAGAATTTTCATCCCGCTAATTCTTGCTTTTTAGTGTATTTATCAATGGCAGATTTTCTATTAAACCAGAAAATTCCACCAGCAATTGCAGATTACCAATATGAAAAAGCTCATATTTTCTCCTTAATGAAAACCTCTAAGTATTTGTACACTTTAAAAATCGTATTTATTTTTAATGCGAAAATACCTATTTTTCACTCAAAAATCCCTCTACCAATAGGGTTTGAGTTTGTTTTAGTGAACGGTCGTCAACTAAAACAATGAAAAATCAAAAATGCCAACCTGACAGAGCTTCTCAAAACCTTGTCAAATCAGCATTTTAAATATTTTTATTGATATCTTTGATTGTTTTTAACAAACGACCGTCTGCTAAAAACTGTTGATAGTTTAATTTACTATTTTTAGGATCGTCAATAATTTATAGGATATTTTTTCGGTTGAATTGGATATTATTTCTCTGAGAACGCTGTAAATAGTTGCGGTAGAGATATTGAGGCGACTGGCAATATTTCGCACAGATAATTTCTTTCTGTGAGGTATTGCTCGATTATTTGTTTTTCGGTATCTTAGGTAACCCTTTTATTACCAAGCGTTTACACCTTTTTCTTTTGGCTTTACGGAGTCCGTCTTTAGTACGCTCAGAAATCGCTTGAAGCTCCCATTCTGCCACATAACCCAACATTAAGCAAAAAGAACTTTCCCAGTTAAAGAATCTGTTTCAATATTTTCATGAATAGATTGAAGATGAATACCATGTTTAGTTAAACTTCAATAATAGCAGAGGTGAAGCATCTTTCTGGTAAGCCTATCCAATTTATGTATACGACAAAAATTTTGTTTTAACACCCTGTTTAGCATAATTTTGGCTAATTTTAACGCCTTTATCAAGTTGGGGGCGGTCTTGATTTCCGCCTGAATCTTTTCTCGATATAGAGCTTGTCGCAAGAGCTTAGTGCTTTTTTGAAACAGACAAACCCAACTCTTGTCGATTGTCTGTTGAACTAACGCGAGCATAGCCGATACTCATGGTTTTTGATATTTTCTAATTTGTTCTTGTGGATGATTTGTCAAAAATTTCTCCTTCCTTAATATTGTAGCAGGGTAGCTATATTTTTAGAAGAAAAACTTAGATAAAAAGAAAAGACTACGCGGTTTTCGCAAGTCTGATGGGTTATGTAATGTTCATGATGATAGTAGATTATTTAGCGTACAATGCTGCAATGAATCGCAAAAAGAAAAACAGTGTGACACCTAATAATCTAAACAATCTGAGTTTATATACTTTTAAATATTAAAAAGACGGCTAAAACAACCATCTCTATTTTATAGTCTTAGAAAGTGCTACATTAATGCTTCAGATTCTCCAGAGTTATCTGTCTGTAACAGACCAGTTTCCGTTTTACTGAATAAAGCATTAAAAATTATCAAGCGTTCTTCCTTGTCTCACATCTTACCATTATAAACTAATGCTTGATAAAATCTTGTTAAGCTTCTTTTTGTTCATATTCCATTGTCATATGTTGACTTGAAATAATAACCTTAATAATAATTCTAATGAGGTATATCAAAAAAGAAATCAGTGCGACGTAGATAAAGTATTGTGAAATAAATGGAATATCTTTTTCCGTTCCTTTTAGATAATCATGTATACTAACTAGTAATGATTCTGCAGAACATATTAGAACAACAATAAATGCTGCAAGTCCTCCCATCCAACATCTAGTTTTTATCGTATAATTCTTTGAACGTTCTTTCCATAATCTTTCAGGTGCTTCTAAGCTGTAGTTTTTCTCTCATAGGTACTCTTCTAAGATCTTTATAGATGTCTCTTTTATTTTGCCATTGTTCAAGATTGTAGTTTAAATTCATCTACTTCACGAGAATGCTCTATGAAAAATTTCTCTAATTTTTCATCATTCTTGTCAATTAAGTCAGCTGTTTGTTTAAAGTGTTCTTCAATTTCTTTAGCTACATTGTCTATAGATTCCGAAATAGAACTTCAGAAACTATCAGAAAAATTAAGATCTGTTACAAATAATAAACTACTATTGACAAAAATGTGAGAACATAGTTATATTAGTAACTATCTGAAGATTTCTTATTTTTCCAACCGACATTATTTTAACGAAAGTGAGGATGGAACGGCTATAAAAATCAATATTAACTGCGTAGGTGCTGGCAGTATTGGCAGCATAGTCTCTGATCATATATTAAAAAATACCGTTCGAAAAATCTTATTGTAATAGGGTGTAGTGATAGTCGTTATTTCACTAATTATTTGTTGCTCTACATTCTTGGTTATCAATTCTAACAGAAGAACCAGAAATTCAAAAAGAGCTGATACTACTTGGCTTAGAAAGGGTAATAACTATACTAAACCTAGGAACAAAGCTTCACCAACTAAAGAAAAATCACCACTAAAAAGTGGTGACACCAGTATAAAATCAGTCTTGTCGTTCTATTGTTGGTTAACTATAAGGCTGATAACTAAAAATAAGAAATCTTCTTCCCAGTGATACTCGAACTATCATTAGGGATTTTTCTTATCTCAAAAAGCATATATTTATAGCTACCTGAGATAACTTAATCTATTATACAGACTTTTAAGTAATTGTGTCAACAGTTTTGTTGGAAAAATTATTGAAATTAGTTTTGACATAGAACTTTCAATTCTAAAGCTCATTTAAAAAGTTCATTTTTATCGTATGCTTTATGACATTGAAACATTTCTGTCACAAAAATAGTGTAAGAAGAGTGTCTCATCTAAACTCATCCACACCCAATATTTTCTATATCAATAGATAACTTTAACCTTATTTTTAAACTCTCCCCAACTCCTTAAAAAACTCATCATTAGCCTCAATCTCCAAAATCTCAATCAAGGCTTTGGTGGTATCTGTTAAGTGGAAGGCGCTATATTCGAATGTTATTCATTTCGTCAGAATCAGTAGTGAAAGTTAAAACTAGGTTATCATTCTGAAGCCAGATGGTTCTCCTTTTTCCACAATTATCTCATGCGTCTACCACCGCCAGAAACTAAACCATATTCAATCAGGCGTGAAACTTCATTACCTTTTTAACACCATATTTGGTAAACAAATCTAAAAATCAGCGTGTGAGATTAAGTAGTGATCTCAAACAGCTTCGCCTGAAAACTCATCAAAAAGAATTGTCATAAAAAGTAAATGGTGCTATGAACAGTGAAGTTCTTCTTCTGAAAAACGGTTTAAGTCTTGAGTATACGCTTTCGAGTAACCGTTAGCCTCGTGCCACAAAGCTCTTCTAATGGTTTTGAGACAACTTCCGTTTCTTGGCTAAAAATCTGGCTCAATATACTGTTGCTGTTTGTTATGCTGGCAGCTAAAAGCATAAAAATAAACACTCAGTTAGAAAAAGATAAGGTCGGTCTGATGATTGAGCTTGTAAGACTGTTTCAAACCTAATAAAAGCAGGACTTTGGCAGATTTTGCGATTCTTTTATTAGTTCATCTCTTCAAAACATCAGCCAACAAGAACTTATTTTCTTTATAGTTGGTGTCGCTTAATCGCTTCTCAGCTTGAAAGATGTAGCTGGAAAAAGCCTTTTTCTGTTATCTCATCTTGGACGATCCTGTAAAGGGTTCGTCCTTTATTTTGCCCTGTAAACAATTTATTGAAACCTATGTCTGCCAGATAAGCCAAAGAGTCTTCGTGTAAGACGAGCGACAAGCCCACGCTTACTTTCTTTCTATCAGACCAAGTCGTTTTATTGGCGTGTTTTAAAACAATAGAAAACAGACTAGGAATATCAAACATCAAGCACCTCCAAAATCGGCAAGATTTTAGCACAATTATTAGGCAACAAATCACGCTTGGACTTTTCTATAATAAAGCCATAAGTTAGCTAATTTAAAACAATTATACCAAAATCAAAGGAGAAATCTCATGAATCATATTCAAAAATCAACCCCAAAAGTAGAACTTTCAACTTGTTAGTCCCTATCAGTTAGAAGTAGCTAAAACACTAAGTGAAGCGATGGCAGGGTAATCAAGCTCTGAGCTTCGCATAGCGATATTTTATATAAGTGGGTAATCTGGCGCTTACTCAGTCTGAAATACTCAAAAATACGCCAGAAGCTAAAAGCATATACAGATTATATTCTAAAAGCGTTCACTTATTATGCTACTGAAAAAGATAAAAATGAGGTAGCTTTATGATGGACTACTTTATAGCTTTTATAATTATCGTTGTTGCTGTATTTCTTTGGGATTGGTTCGAAAAATCAAAACAAGCAGATAAAAAGCACTATAGCGAAGAAGAAATCGCCCTGCTGAATTTCTGGAAAAACGGCAAGAAATTAATCAACTTTTCTTGGTCGCAAAATCCGAATTGAGAAAATTCGAAAGAAAAGATAAAAGCCTTTGATTAGACTAGACAAAAGGAAAAATATGTTGAAATGTACTACTGTTGCATTGCTTAAAATTCATTCAATCGCTTTAAAAACTGAAGACAGTGAAATTTAACTTTTTATAAATTTTCTTGTATAAAATGAAGGCAGAAAGGAGACCAGCTATGAGAAACTAATGGCATATATTCTTGGATTTGTTGCTTTGCGCTTGGCTTATCAACTGGGCGATGAAACTAATTCTGGAAGTTTGGTGGTTCTTGGTTTTGACGACTGGGTTATTTCTCATTGGCTGGCTCGCCTTTCGGATTATTAAATCTAAAGAATGGAGGTAGAAATGAAAAAGAAAAAATTCGAAGCACTATCTTGGAGTGAGTGAATTGGCAACGTCCTTTTTCTGAAGAAGATGTCAAAAGTTTGCTTGGTCAGTTGGTCGGTCTAACTCGACGTAAAAGCATTGTTTTTGAAGTTCGCATGACTAAAAAAACCGTGCAGTATCTTCTGGGGACGGAAGAACAAGATAAACGTCATATTCACCAGCTGATTCAATCGCACCGAACTATTCAGTTTTCAAGAGTCTTAAAACGTGAAAAACTTTCGGTTGCGCGGTTAGTGAATATCAAAGAATCTCACTATGCTTTAAAAACGGACTCTGTAGAAAACATGATACGTTCAAGCCTTACAATTTCAAAAATACTTCAGCCAAATGAAACAGAAGTTAGTGCAGTTGGTCATTGGTGCAGGCTCACCACCTCGCCCTCAACCAAAAAGACCTACCTGAAATTTATCTGCTAAGTGGTATCAAGTAATCATCAACAATATTCCTGAACTATCTGAAAGCTCCAAGAAACTTATGCGCCAAAAGTTGAACCAATCTACTTTTAAGTGTGAAATTCGTCTTGGTGTTCAATCTCGCAGTATTTTGCGAACAAAGGAATTTTTTGATAGCCTACTTAGTAGTTTTCGCATGATGGAATCAAATGCAACCATTGAATTAAAACCATTAGCTATCCAAAAACTTAATCAAGCACAACCCTCTTGGTCTTTCCCATATAGTTTATCCGTCTCAGACTTAGCTTGTTTTCATGCTTTTACCTATTGGGGAAGAAAATATTGCAGGTGTGCCAAATGTTCACCCTAAATTAGTGACTCCGCCTTTGGGCCACTAATGTCAATCGGAAGATTCAGCGAAGTCTGGCGCAAACGGTTGAAAGTCAACCAAGACCAATTCAAATTTCAGCCCAAGCTGGTAAAAAGCACACTGTCTTTATCGGCTCAACAGGGTTGTGGGGAAAACCACCGCCATGAGTCACTTGATTTTATCAGATATAAAATCTAAACATCATAGCGTAGTTGTGGTAGATGCCAAAGGTCAGCTAACTCATGAACTTTTAGAACGCACACCAGATGAACTATGATGAAGATATAGTAGTTATCTCGCCAACCGCTAAACGAATTGTTGGTATAAACCCTTTGCAGGCTCACCAAATATGACATTGAACCCGAAGTTATTGCAGACTATCTGTTGGAGCTATTTAAAGGACTTTATCCTGAACATTTTGGAATTTACTCTACTAGATATTTTGTCACATGGTTTTCTAACGCTTGCTAGAATTCCAAATACCTCTTTAGTCATGTTACCGAGCTTTACTCACTAACAAGCAGTTTCGCAATAAACTGCTGAAAGAACTGAAAGACCTATTGGCTTGGAAAGTTTCTGGAACTGGTTTGAGCTACTCAGTGAAGCTCAACGTCACCAGATGTTAAACCCCATTTTGAATAAATTCCGACAGTTTCTACTTCGTCCGCAACTTCGAGCTATGCTTGGACAAAGTAAACCTAGTTTTTAGTTTAGTGGAAATTTTTCAATCTAGAAAGATTGTATTGATTCCCTTAATAAAGCCGTGATTGGTTCAGAGTCTGCAAAACTAATTGGTAGCCTAATTACTTCCATGCTCTGGATGTTAATTTTACGCCAGTCATCAGTTGAGCCAAGTAAACGCCAATCGGTCTTTATTTATATTGATGAAACACCGAGTTTCTTAGGAATCCCTAACGCTAACTTAGATGAAGCACTGTCCCAATCTCGCCAGTTTAATGTTGGCTGGAATATTGGCTTTCAACACCTCGCCCAGATGTCGCCTCAGTTAAAAGCTGGAATTGAATCTAATGTTGCGAATAAAATTGTTTTTGGCTTAAATCTTGATGAAGCACGCGAAATGGCAAAATATACTCTGGAGATTGATAAAGAAGATTTCTATAGCTTGCCACCATTTTGGGCATATATTAGAACAGAAGTCTCACCAAACACTTATCGTTGGATTATTGGTAAAGCCTATCCACCTAAACCAAAAATTAGAGATAGTCGTGTGCCATTTTTGAATAGCTTGAGCCGATACGGACAAGATATTTCAAAAATTGAAAGCTAATCTCGAAAAACTACATTTTTGAAAAATCTTCTTCGAAAAATGAAAAATTCTAACCAAAAATTAATAGATTTAGGACGCAAAAAGCGTTCCAATCGTCTTCGAATCGTGTTGATGAAGAAAAATCTTCCACCCCTGACAAATAAAGGTTTTCAGAATTTTTACTCACACGACTTACTCCGTAACTAAGCACATTTTGCGGAGAGCACACCTTTTTCAATTTTAATGGAGAACGAAACAGATGAAATGGAATCAATTAACAAATGAAGATACGCAAATTCTATACTTTTTAAATCAGGCTAGATATGCTACTACCAACCAACTAGCTAGACTCTTTTCGCAGATACGCTCGATTTGAAAACCGCTATTCGCCGAGCTAATTTTACCATGCAAAGTCTTAAACAAGCTTTACCTAATTTCGCACTTCTGAAACGTAGAATTGGTGGTGTGCGTCGGGGCTCGTCTTCCTATGTCTGGCAAATTACTTTTCAAGGGCTAAAGCTCCTTAAAAAGTCAAGATGACAGTATCACCTTACGTTATAAAAATCAATATGAACCGACTCAGCACCACGTTGAACATACTTTAGCAATTACGGAAATTTTTTTGTTGAGACACTGAGACCGTCTCGAAATTCAGAAAAACTGTCGCTTGAAACTTTTTCTTTTGAGCCGAACTCTTGGCGCAGCTACCAAAAACTCTGGTATTGGAATGACTTTGAAACCAGATGCGTATTTAGAACTAGTTAATCAAGAATATGAAGATCATTACTTTTTAGAAATAGACCGAAACACCGAAAAGCTTATCTAGAATTGTGAACACTTGTAAAAATATATTGAATATTATCGGTCAGGTATAGAACAGCGACAAAAGGAAGTTTTCCCCTATGTTTTGTGGGTTGTGCCAGATGATAAGCGAAAGCTGGCGATTTCGAAAAGCGATTCAAAAAGAACTATATAACTTTTGGGGAACTGTTCACTGTCATAACACTTGAAGAATACCCAGATTATATTAAGGGAGGAATAGCTAATGAATCAAAAAGAATCAAGATAGAGACTCAAACCAGCCCTCACGCACCGCCGATGAAATTTGTCGAATTGGTCAAACGACTTACTTTAATCCGTCACCGTTTTTATTGGAAATCGCAACCTTGAAAATGTCCTAGAAAGGTTGATTTTTAAGCGACAAATCACTACTTTAACAGTAGTAAAAATGGTATAATAGAAGTATAAGGTGTGAACTCCAAAAGGAGAAAAAACACATGAACAGAACTTTGACAATTTCAGATTATAGACAAGTAGATACTTCGAAAGTTTCAAATATAACGGTGGTTTATTGTCGTTTAAGCCAAGACGATGGACTGGATGGAGATAGTAATCTCAATTATCAATCAGAAGAAAATTCTGCTTGATGTAGTTACAGAGAGAAAAATCTCCTAATCCTATCTTTGTTTGTCGATGATGGCTTTAGTGGCATCAAATTTTGACCGTCCAGCTATTTTGGAAGCTTTGCGGTTGGTAGAAAAATCGGCAAGTTTCAAAACTTTATTGTAAAGGATTTGAGCCGTTTGGGTCGGTCTTATATCAAGGTTGGTCAACTAACGGAAATTACTTTTTCCGAGCTTTGATGTTCGCTTTATCGCCCTAAAATGATGGCGTGATTCGAATAAACCTAATGAAACTAATTCTATTTTCTTGCCAATCAAGAGTTTAATGGACGAAATGAGCGGCGGATACTAGCAAGAAAAAATTAGCGCGGTGGTGCAAGCTAAAGCCAAAGCTGGCGAGCGAGTAACTACTAACCCACCTTACGGCTATCTCAAAGATTCAAACAACCCTAAAAATTGGATTATTGACCCAGTTGCCAGTGAAGTTGTGAAACGGATTTTTCAGGAAGCTGAAAAGTGGAAAAAGTCTTTCGGAGATTTCGAAAAGGGTTAGAAAGTGACAAAATTTTTAAACCAGACTGCCACCGAATAGAAATTGGTTTAAAACCTATTTCTTCCCAGTCCAAAATGTGGAAACTCTGCCGTATTTTTGGACACGAGAAACTCTAAGTGCGATTTTAAGTCGTGAAGAATATCTTGGACATACTGTCAATCTTCGAACTCGTACGAAATCATACAAAGACAAGCGTAAGGTGGATAATCCGAAGGAAGGTTGGTTATCAAAAATACTCATGAAGCGATAATTGACCAAGAAACTTTTGATATTGTTCAGAAAATGAGGAGTCATAAGTGGTCTAATCAACGGTATAAAAATCGGGCTGGTCACGAAAACTTGTTTGCTGGATTAGTTTTTGTGGAACTTGTGGGCGAAAGCATTATTTTTGCCTCACAAGAGAAAAACGACTCAATCACGACCATTACAAGTGTTCCGGCTACCGCAAACCGATTGATGGTTGCGAAAAATCCACACTACATTCAAAATCCGCCCTGATTGAGATTGTAAGCGACAAACTTCGTCAAACTATCCACGAGTGCCAATTAGACCAAGAAACCTTTTTGAAGAAGCTAGAACAGCAAAGCCAAGCTCAATTCAGCAAAGATAACAAACGTCAGCGCCAGCAACTCCAAAAAGATGAACACCGTTCTAAAAGAGATTGACGGCATCATTCAGAAGCTCTATGAAGATAATCTACTTGGTAAAAATTTTCAGATGAACGCTTTGTGAAGTTAAGTCAGAGCTATGAAGAAGAACAGAAACAACTTCAAACTTCCCATTTTCTGACTCTAACTGAAAAACTCGCCAAACAACAAGAAGATAGCTTGAATATCTCCAAGTTTATGGTGAGAATTTCTAAATATACAGAGCTACCAGAACTAACCGTTGAAATAGTGAATGAGTTGATTGACAAGATTGTGATTTATAAACCAACCGGCACGAAGCGCAACCCGAATTATCCAGATAGACATTTATTACAATTTTATCGGAAAAACTAAACAACGAAAAAGCGAGCCAAACGACTTGGCTGCCAATATTAGTCCCACAATAGCTAAACTGCTGTGTGTCAGGTCAGACTTACGGGCTTTTTCATTCGGTTGATTCCTGATAATCAGGTATTGAAAGGCGGTAGACGGATTTGAACCGACGATCAAGCTTTTTGCAGAGCCGTGCCTTACTCACTTGGCTATACCGCCGCAACTCTTACTATTTTAGCGTATATTTTTCAGGACGTCAACTAAAAGTTACAAACTTTGCAAAATAATTAAGATGATGTCCCAAAAGATGGTCTGCTAGTAGAAATCAGAAAATAAATCATGAAATGACTAGAAGCTATCAGAGCTTGTCTGGTCTGAGTTTTTCCAAAGTGTAGATATTTAGCATATTAGCAGTGAAATATAGCCGATAAAAGCAAAACTTGCTTTATCGGCTATGCTAAATTAGAATTCTTTAAAACCTGATACATCAGAGTTTGTGAGCGTACATGTTAATCCCAGGAATCTTCGCAGCTTTCTTTACGTTTCCGGAAACCCAGCAGGGGTTATCATGGATGAAAAACGGCTCAATGCTGCTTTGAAGTTTTGTTTCTGAGAGTTTTTGGCGGAGTTGTCGGTGGCGGCAGGCGCTTCGGTTTGTAAAGTTGCGCCCTGCTTCTTTTTGCGGTAGAAAAAGAAAGATCCGGTTGCAAGCAGTATGGCTAGTAAGCTACTGATGACTGGCAAGGTCAGGGTGAATGCAGTCTTCGCCTTTTTGAAGATTTGCTGCTTGTAGAGTGCTCCTTGCTTGAGGTGCTTGTTTCTGCTTTGGCTCTTTTTCAAACTCCTCATTTGCCAATAAAATGCGCATCTTTATCTTGGATAGTTTCGCATCTTTGTCAGTAGCCTTTCTAAAAATCCATTTTCCTCATGGGACCCTGGATTTCTGTTTTGGCTTTTCATGGATCAGGGATTGCTCGTTCCGTTTTGGATATTTTTCCTGATTTTGTGGCAAGTATTTCAGGACTTCTGGAGGCAGAGTCTTATTTGGGGTGCTACTGATAAATTCGTATGTTTTATTATAAAGAGCTGGAGCTGCAGGAGTGCTTGAAGAGAAGGTGTTGCTGTCCGTTCCTTGGTTCGGGTTGGCTTTTCAGAATCTGAATGTTCTTGTCCTCTTTTTCGTTAGTTGAGAGGTTGGAAGAGACTGTCTCACTCTTCTGATCGTCAGCCTCTCCTTCAATAGAGGTGTGCGCAACTACTGGAAAAAGCTGAGAAAAGTAAAGGGAGTATAGGAAAAAGCAGTGTTCTTTTTCCGTCTCGATTAGCCATACAGCAGTTTCCTCCTCTCTAATGTTTTCTAGTTAAAGTCTCTATCACTTCATTCTAGTATTTATTTGAGAATCTGTCAAGTAAGTTCAGTCGTCTGAACGTCAAATGGCTGGAAGCTCATCTTAAAGTAATATTGGATAGAACATAGATAAAAAGTAAGCGTTCTTTTATAAAAACTGCCTCACATCGCTTCATTTTTCTGTCCATTTATACTAAAATCAGAGAATATATACATGGAAAGTAAAAAGGTCTATGTTTTCACTCGATTTCATGACATTTTTACACAATCATTAGATTAGGGTCACATGTTTAACTTGACAAATCACAAGAATATTATTATCATTAAAATAAGTGGTATTTTATACTGTTGCTTCAGCAACATATATATAGGTATTTTGAGAATGGAGGGGATGCTTTATAATGAAAAAAATAAAGTTTTTCTGACCTCGACGGCGGTTTTATTATCTGCTTTGGGTGCAAATCCAGTGTTGGCTCGTGATGTGGAGCGCCTCAAGTATTCGGCACCGGTCGCCACTGTGCCGACAACGGATGATAAAAACGACGTCTCACGGCATCAACAGACTCCAGAAATGGCAAAAAGCCTCAGTGCAATCAGATGCTTCTGTCGGCAAAACCAGCACCACCTATGGAAGTTGGTGAATCAGCTCCTGCGGATTCATCTGTAAATCCGAGCTCGGAAGTCCTGCCAGAGAAGCCTGAGTCGACTGACCCTGATAAGGGTGAGTCAGTGGAGCCAGAGGTTCCACCGGTGGAGTCCAATCCATCAGTTGAACCAGAAAATCTGGAAGCCCCAGCGACAGAAACGGAATCTCAGATTGCTTCTGAAGAATCCACACCTACAGAGTCACTCTGTAGCTTCCAGAAGCTTGGCAGCCGACGTCGGGGATTTCAACAGCGTCAGCTAACTTATCAGTCTCATCAGCAGTTTCTGCTACCACTGTAGCAACTTCACTGACTGATGCAGATAATAGAGCAGCCGCCTCAGAACTACAGAGACTTGTAGAAAGAAAACAGGAACAGTCTGAAAAGCGTGAAAAAGATAGCTTGGTAGACTTTGATTTAGCTCAAATGCTAGCTCTTCCTGTGAGAGAAAAAGGTTTCAAGTCATCGGAAGTGATAAGGGCGTGTGTTGTCCAAAACTCTCATGGTTCCCAATCAGTCGTTCCGCTAGCACAAGTAGGTGGGACAGCCGATGATGACGGCACTGTTACTGTTAAGTCCAGTGATGGAAAATTTGTATTGTTGCCAGAGCTTGGTGAGACAACGACTCTCTTTGCAACAATCGGTCTGTTCGTTTTATCACTCTTAGGGTTTAAACGAATTAAACCTTTTTGAAAGAGAAAAATTGGATAATAGGTTAATTATAAAAAGGAAAGAAGGAACGCGTATGTTCAATCACAATAGTGAGACCAAAGGTCATGGATCTATTCGTAAAAATAAAGTCTATGGTACAATTGGTGTCATTGCTCTTGGTGCTATTGCTATGTTTAGCAATAACAAAAAACTGCATCGGCGGATGAAGTATCATCTTCTGAACCAACGACTACAACAGCTGTAGCGTCAGCGGCAGATACCAGTTTAGCAGTACAATCTCAGGCTGCATCAGCTGAAGCAGCGGCTCCAGCGACCGCTACGGATTCAACCGCTCCAACTGCGAATGCAACTGCTCCAGTTGAAGCTACTTCCCCAGCAGCTCCAGCAGCTGAATCAACTCCGACTGCATTGGCTTCTCGACTAGTGACACAACCCCTGTAACTTACACTGCACCCAGCAGCTCCCTGCAAAAGCTACGGAAACAGAGCCTGTAAAAGTTGATTCTACTGGTTTGGATAATGCTGTAGAAGATGCAAAAGCTGGGGTTGAGGTTACTAGGGAAGCTGATGTAGATCGTGGCACAGCAACTACTCCACAAGAAACGGAGCAAAAAAATTGCTGAGATCAAAAACGACTATAAAAACAAACTGAAGAAATTAAATCAGTTACGGAAGCTGCCAAAGTAGATACTGCCAAATACAATGAAGCAAAAACACAGTATGATACAGCGAAAGCTGAATATGATAAAAAAATCAGAATATGATACAGCGAAAGCTAAGTATGACTATGATTTGGCTCAATATCATGTGTTGAAAACACAATATGATACAGCGAAAGCTCAATATGATAGAGATTTAGCTGCTTATAATGAGGCGAAACTTGCTTATGCTGTGGCTAAGACTCGATATGATGTTGATAAAGAAGCGTATGACAAGGCTAAAACGACTTATGATACGGATAAAGCAGCTTATGATATAGCTAAGGCAAACTATGATGCGGCTAGAATTTCTTACGATGCAGCCAAAGTTAAGTATGAAAAGGACCTGGAGAAATATAAAGAGGATCGAGTTGCGTACAATATAGCGAAAACAGCTTATGACGAAGCTCAAAATAAATATGTTGAAGATCTAGCTCAGTACAACAAGGATAAAGCAGCTTATGATACAGCTAAAGAAGCCTGATGATACAGCTAAGGCTACTTACGATACAGCTAAGACTCAATATGATTCTGATTTAGCTAAATATAAAGTTGATAAGGCTGCCTATGATGTGGCTAAGACAACATATGATCGCGAGCTGGCTCAATATCAAGTGTATAAAGAGCAGTATGATGAAGCGAAACTCAGTATGATCGTGATCTCGGTCAATATCAAATCCTTAAAGCTCAATATGATGCAGCGAAAACTCAGTATGCTATTGATAAGGCTGCTTATGATCAGGCTAAGGCACAATATACTGTCGATAAAGCAGCTGCTATGATAAGGCTAAGGCTCAATATGATGCTGCTTTAGCTAAATATAAAGCAGACAGTGAGCAATATAAGCGTGATATGGAAGAATACACGCGTGCCATGATTGAAGCTGAAGCTAAAAAACATCAAGATGGCTATCTAACAGAAGCCAAATCACAATCTTTAATTTTCAAGAGTGAGCCGAATGCTATCCGCTCAGTTGATCCATCAGTACGTCAGTATACAAAAAGAGTGGATGATTTGGTGAGGTCATGGGGCATTTCTCCAACTAATCCCGACAAGACAAAATCAACAGCCTATTCTTACTTTAATCAAATTAACTCAAATAATGCATATGCAAGACTTGTTTTAGAAAAACAAACCAGTGGATGTAACATACACTGGCTTACAAAAATTTAGTTTTAATGGTAAAAGATTTCAAAAAGTTGTCTATACTTATACCTTTGAAAGCTACAGAATTTGGTGATGGAACCAAATGAGTATGTATGCATCAGACGATCCAACAATTACAGCTTGGTATAATGACTTCTTTACTTCTACGAATATCAATGTAAAAGTGAAATTCTATGGCGAAGATGGGGAATTGATTGACCCTACAGGAAGTTTAGTAAGTTTCTCATCTCTAAATCGTGGAAATGGTAGTGAGCTGTATATATGATGCAATCGAAAGCGTACGCTATTTTAATGGTAAATTAATCCCTATTTCTGGTTCCTCAATTAAAATTCAAGCTAATAATTCAGCTTATGCAATTCTTCAAACGCTGAAAAAGCATTAGGTTCTCGCTGGGAAACTTTAGAATGGGATACAGCTGAAAGTGATAAAAAGTGGTATGGAGCTATTGTTGGTGAAGTAACTCATGCCAGAGATTAGCTTTTAATATGGTTTCTTACAAGAGTGGAAATGTTTGGTTTGCCTTTTAACTCTGATATTAAAGCTATAGGTGTTCCAATAAAACCAGTAGAACCAGTAGAGCCAGAGGCACCAACAGCGCCAGTAGAACCAAAGGCACCGACAGCGCAGTAGAACCAGTGGCGCCAACAGCGCCAGTAGAGCCAAGGCACCGACAGCGCCAGTAGAGCCAAAGGCACCAACAGCGCCAGTAGAGCCAAAGGCACCGACAGCACCGGTAGAGCCAAAGGCACCGACAGCACCAGTAGAGCCAAAGGCACCGACAGCACCGGTAGAGCCAAAGGCACCGACAGCACCGGTAGAGCCAAAGGCACCGACAGCACCGGTAGAGCCAAAGGCACCGACAGCGCCAGTAGAGCCAAAGGCACCGACAGCACCGGTAGAGCCAAAGGCACCAACGCCACCAACTACGCCTGCTATCCGAACTGCGAAATATCACTATAATACTTTGAAAAGCACCATAGAATATGGTAATGTTGTTGTTGATTATCAGGATAAACAAGGTAATACGATTTCTCCGCGCATTGTAGATACCCCGGATGTACGAGTTGGTACGGCTTATGATCAACTGACCATAAAACTACAACTATTACAACAGCTGATGGAACGATTTACCGTATTGACACCAGTGCTGCAAGGTAATGAAAAGTGGACAAGTTGTCAAGGGTACAACCCGCGTTGTTTACGCTTTATGACAAAGTTGAGAAGCCAGAAAAAGAAATACGGTGATGTAACGGTTGAGTACAAGAACAAAGACGGCGTGACCATTGCACCGAAAGTGACGGATACACCGCGTTCAGAAGTCGGTACAGACTCATGACACCAAGGATCAACGTAAGGACACTATCACTGAGTAGATGGCAAGCAGTACAAGCTGGATCTGACAGCGACCCAAGGTGCTGAAATTGGTAAAAGTGGTAGAAGGCAATACCAATGTCGTTTACTACTATGATCTTGTTCCGGAAAAGAAATACGGTGATGTAACGGTTGAGTACAAGAACAAAAGACGGCGTGACCATTGCACCGAAAGTGACCGATACACGCGTTCAGAAGTCGGTACAGACTATGACACCAAGGATCAACGTAGGGACACTATCACCACAGTAGATGGCAAGCAGTACAAGCTGGATCTGACAGCGACCCAAGGTACTGAAACTGGTAAAGTGGTAGAAGGCAATACCACTATCGTTTACTACTATGATCTTGTTCCAGATGCACCGCAAAAAGAAATACGGTGATGTAACGGTTGAGTACAAGAACAAAGACGGCGTGACCATTGCACCGAAAGTGACCGATACACCGCGTTCAGAAGTCGGTACAGACTATGACACCAAGGATCAACGTAAGGACACTATCACCACAGTAGATGGCAAGCAGTACAAGCTGGATCTGACAGCGACCCAAGGTGCTGAAATTGGTAAAGTGGTAGAAGGCAATACCACTATCGTTTACTACTATGATCTTGTTCCGGAAAAGAAATACGGTGATGTAACGGTTGAGTACAAGAACAAAGACGGCGTGACCATTGCACCGAAAGTGACCGATACACCGCGTTCAGAAGTCGGTACAGACTATGACACCAAGGATCAACGTAAGGACACTATCACCACAGTAGATGGCAAGCAGTACAAGCTGGATCTGACAGCGACCCAAGGTGCTGAAATTGGTAAAGTGGTAGAAGGCAATACCACTATCGTTTACTACTATGATCTTGTTCCGGAAAAGAAATACGGTGATGTAACGGTTGAGTACAAGAACAAAGACGGCGTGACCATTGCACCGAAAGTGACCGATACACCGCGTTCAGAAGTCGGTACAGACTATGACACCAAGGATCAACGTAAGGACACTATCACCACAGTAGATGGCAAGAAAGTACAAGCTGGATCTGACAGCGACCCAAGGTACTGAAACTGGTAAAGTGGTAGAAGGCAATACCACTATCGTTTACTACTATGATCTTGTGAAGACTCCAGAAGAGTACGGTAATGTTGTTGTTGATTACCAAGATAAGAAAGGCAACACTATTGCACCACGCATTGTTGACACACCAACAGCGAAAGTAGGAACAGCTACGATACAACAGATCATAAGCCTGTGACAATCGTATCATCTAATGGTAAGACATACCGCATTGACCCTACAGCTACACAAGGACAAGAAAGCGGTGAGGTTGTTAAGGGAACAACTCGTGTTGTCTATGTCTATGATGAAGTACTCGGTGATGTAACAGTTCATTATAAAGATGAAAGTGGCAAAGTCATTAAGAGCCAGAAAAAGATACAACTGGTGCTCCAATCAACACCTCTATGACACTCGTGATCATGCTCATAAGACAATCACTACTCAGGATGGACGTGTTTATGAAATCATTCCTGAAAAGACTATCGGTCTAGAGCAAGGTCGCATTGTGGAAGGTAATACAGATGTTACTTATATCTACAAAGAAGTGTTTGGTGATGTCGTTGTTCATTATGTGGATGAGTCTGGTAAGAAGATCAAGGAAGATGTGACCGATACTGCTCGAGGTAAGGTTGGCGAAGACTATGATACAACAGATCATAAGAGCATCTCTATCAAGCATGGTAACACAGTTTACAACATTGTACCTGAAAAGACCAAAGGTCAAGAACGAGGTAAGGTTGTGAAGGGTGTAACAGAAGTTACCTATGTCTATAAGGCTGTTCAAGCAGAACCTAAGAAGACAGGTACCAATGCTAAGGGTGAAGATGTCAATGGTAAGACGATGTTGGCTGGTTCAACAGAGGTTTACACAATTAACATCGACAACGACCAATACAAGGGCACAACTGGTTTGGTTGACCAAGACAAACAAGCCGGTTTGACGGTTATTGAGAAAATACTCTAGCAAGTTTGTAACACCAAATCTGGATGCTGTTCGTATGACGACAGAAGATGGCAAGGTTGTCAGCGGCTTCAATGACTAAGATCTACAAGTCTGTTGCAGAAGCTTCACAAAAGGTTCAAGATTATATCAAGGCTAAGGGCTTGACAATTGATGGTGAGTTTGCGGTAACAACTTCAGATGATCCAGTAGCCTACACGAATAACTATGCCTTGAAGGGTATCAACCTGAAATTGATCTTCCCAACAACTGTGAAGAGAGATATCAAGGAAGCGAGCAAGTACGATAACAAGGCTTATCAAATTGACTTTGCCGGCATTGCAGAAACCAATATCGTAACAAACAATATTCCGAAGATTAATCCGAAGAAAGATGTTGTAGCGACAGTTGAAGATGGTCTGAAAGATCAAAACTCTTTGGATGGCAAGACGATTAAAGTCGGCGCTGTTTACAACTTCGAGCTGAACACTTCTTACTTGCCAGCGAAACGTGGTCAGTCTATTGACAAGATCGAAGTGAAGGATACTTATTCACCGCTTGTAGAATACAATGGCGTTCACAAAATGGATTGCCAACACAGATATTCTCTTGAAAGATAGCACGAAGATTGCTAAAGGAACTGATCTGACTCAATATGTCAACCAAAATATTGATCATAAGGCTAGAACAGTTGTCTACGGCTTCTCTAATGACTTCTTGAGCAAGGTTTCTGATGACAGTGAATTCCAAGCAATCGGTTACATGCAAGTGAAACAAGTTGATAATGGTACAGTGAAGAACACCTTTACAGAAATTATCAATAATGTTGAACGTGATTCAAACACGGTAACACTCGTATCACCAAAAGAATACGGAGATGTCGTTGTTCACTATGTGGATGAGTCTGGTAAGAAGATCAAGGAAGATGTGACCGATACTGCTCGAGGTAAGGTTGGCGAAGACTATGATACAACAGATCATAAGAGCATCTCTATCAAGCATGGTAACACAGTTTACAACATTGTACCTGAAAAGACCAAAGGTCAAGAACGAGGTAAGGTTGTGAAGGGTGTAACAGAAGTTACCTATGTCTATAAGGCTGTTCAAGCAGAACCTAAGAAGACAGGTACCAATGCTAAGGGTGAAGATGTCAATGGTAAGACGATGTTGGCTGGTTCAACAGAGGTTTACACAATTAACATCGACAACGACCAATACAAGGGCAATAACTGGTTTGCTGACCAAGACAAACAAAGCCGGTTTGACGGTTATTGAGAAATACTCTAGCAAGTTTGTAACACCAAATCTGGATGCTGTTCGTATGACGACAGAAGATGGCAAGGTTGTCAGCGGCTTCACGACTAAGATCTACAAGTCTGTTGCAGAAGCTTCACAAAAGGTTCAAGATTATATCAAGGCTAAGGGCTTGACAATTGATGAGTGAGTTTGCGGTAACAACTTCAGATGATCCAGTAGCCTACACGAATAACTATGCCTTGAAGGGTATCAACCTGAAATTGATCTTCCCAACAACTGTGAAGAGAGATATCAAGGAAGCGAGCAAGTACGATAACAAGGCTTATCAAATTGACTTTGCCGGCATTGCAGAAACCAATATCGTAACAAACAATATTCCGAAGATTAATCCGAAGAAAGATGTTGTAGCGACAGTTGAAGATGGTCTGAAAGATCAAAAACTCTTTGGATGGCAAGACGATTAAAAGTCGGCGCTGTTTACAACTGAGCTGAACACTTCTTACTTAGCGAAACGTGGTCAGTCTATTGACAAGATCGAAGTGAAGGATACTTATTCACCGCTTGTAGAATACAATGGCGTTCACAAATGGATTGCCAACACAGATATTCTCTTGAAAGATAGCACGAAGATTGCTAAAGGAACTGATCTGACTCAATATGTCAAATCCAAAAATATTGATCATAAGGCTAGAACAGTTGTCTCACGGCTTCTAATGACTTCTGAGCAAGGTTTCTGATGACAGTGAATTCCAAGCAATCGGTTACATGCAAGTGAAACAAGTTGATAATGGTACAGTGAAGAACACCTTTACAGAAATTATCAATAATGTTGAACGTGATTCAAACACAGTAACACTCGTATCACCAAAAAGAATACGGAGATGTCGTTGTTCACTATGTGGATGAGTCTGGTAAAGAAGATCAAGGGAAGATGTGACCGATACTGCTCGAGGTGAGGTTGGCGAAGACTATGATACAACAGATCATAAGAGCATCTCTATCAAGCATGGCAATACACAGTTTACAACATTGTACCTGAAAAGACCAAAGGTCAAGAACGAGGTAAGGTTGTGAAGGGTGTAACAGAGTTACCATGTCTATAAGGCTGTTCAAGCAGAACCTAAGAGAGACAGGTACCAATGCTAGGTGAAGATGTCAATGGTAGACGATGTTGGCTGGTTCAACAGAGGTTTACACAATTAACATCGACAACGACCAATACAGGGCACAACTGGTCTGGTTGACCAAGACAAACAAGCCGGCTTGATGGTTGTTGAGAAATACTCTAGCAAGTTTGTAACACCAAATCTGGATGCTGTTCGTATGACGACAGAAGATGGCAAGGTTGTCAGCTGGCTTCACGACTAAGATCTACAAGTCTGTTGCAGAAGCTCCACAAAAGGTTCAAAGATTATATCAAGGCTAAGGGCTTGACAATTGATGGTGAGTTTGCGGTAACAACTTCAGATGATCCAGTAGCCTACACAAATAACTATGCCTTGAAAGGTATCAACCTGAAATTGATCTTCCCAACAACTGTGAAGAAAGATATCAAGGAAGCAAGCAAGTACGATAACAAGGCTTATCAAATTGACTTTGCCGGCATTGCAGAAACCAATATCGTCACGAACAATATTCCGAAGATTAATCCGAAGAAAGATGTTGTAGCGACAGTTGAAGATGGTCTGAAAGATCAAAACTCTCTGGATGGCAAGACGGTTAAAGTCGGCGCTGTTTACAACTTCGAGCTGAACACTTCTTACTTGCCAGCGAAACGTGGTCAGTCTATTGACAAGATCGAAGTGAAGGATACTTATTCACCGCTTGTAGAATACAATGGCGTTCACAAATGGATTGCCAACACAGATATTCTCTTGAAAGATAGCACGAAGATTGCTAAAGGAACTGATCTGACTCAATATGTCAGCAAAATATTGATCATAAGGCTAGAACAGTTGTCTACAGCTTCTCTAATGACTTCTTGAGCAAGGTTTCTGATGACAGTGAATTCCAAGCGATCGGTTACATGCAAGTGAAACAGCTTGACTATGGTACAGTAGAGAATACCTTTACAGAAATCATCAATAATGTTGAGCGCTGATTCTAACACGGTTACTGTGGTAACATCCCTGAAAAACCACAAACACCGCCTGAAAAGCCTCAGACACCACCTGAAAAACCACAAACACCACCTGAAAACCACAAACACCGCCTGAAAAAGCCTCAGACACCACCTGAAAAACCACTGAAACACCTCCAGCTACTCCTACAACTCCAGTAGTTCCAACTGCGCCTCAAAGCTGAATTGCCTGAAACAGGTGACAGACCATACAGGAGCAGCAGTGCTTGGTTTAGCGATGGTGGTATCAGCGATGTCAATCATTGGCTCAAAAACGTAATAGAAGAGGAATAATCATAAAGTTCATTCCGCGCTCATACGTCAGAATGTTGAAGCTGATTAAAAGGCTCTTTTCTACCATTTGCTCAAGTCTATCAAGGCTTTAAGTAAAAGAGATAAGACAGTAGCTATTCTGAGGTTACTGTCTTATTTTTTAACATCTTTTGATCCATAAAAAGGGCATGCTGAAAGAACACCTCATCTGGTATTTTGAGTATGTTTTGTCAACTGTAGTGGGTTAACGAAAAGTCATACCCTGGAGAGAACTGAATTGGTTCTCCTTTTTGATATTCAAAAGTGATGAGAATTCTAGTTCTAAAGTTGTCAAAGTTCCTAAAACCAAAAAGCGTTGCGCTTGATGACCTTGATAAGGTTGTTAGTAGCTCTACGGTTTTGCGTTAGAATAAGGGTAATTCCATAGCGTTGATAATTTTATCTTTGTCCTTAAGAAAGGTTTTAAAAACAGTCTGAAAGATAGGATTTATACAAGCAAATCGTTTTCTTCAATGAGTCCAAAAGAAATGGTCAGCTTGTTTCTCTTGAAAATGAAAAGAGTAGAGTTGGTAGAGCTTATAATGTTCTCTGAGTTCTTGAGAGTAAGAAAGTAGCTTTTTCTAGAATCTCTTGATTTGTCAAGTGCATGCGAAAAAGTTAGGGCGATAAAAGCGTTTATCGACTGAGTTTTCGACTATCTTGTTGAATGAGTTTCCAGTAGCGTTTCAGATGCTTTGTATTCATGCGATTCTCGATCCAAATGATTCATGATTTGAACACGAACACGACTCATAGCCCGGGCTGAGATGTTGCACAATGTGAAAGCGATCGAGGACGATTTAGCGCATGGAAAAAGTTGTTCTGGCAAGTCATAGTAGGGACTAAAACATGTCCATAGTAATGACTTTAACGCCGTTTCGGACCTGTCTGGAATAGCGCAGAAAGTGATTTGCAGAATCGTTGCTTGGGTCCGCCCGTCTAGGATAGCTAGGATTTTTATTTGAATCGAAATCCTGCGCAATAAAGCTCATCTTTCCCTTCTTGAAGCCAGCTGAAACAGTCTCTCTCAGACTGTTTCACTCCCAAGACATGTGAGTTGGAAGATAAGATAAATCGTCTTGAATTTAAACTCTTTCAGTTTACGAATGACGGTTGACGTGGAAACTGCTAAGCTTTTCAGCGATAGTCAGTCATAGGGATTTTGTCGATTAGTTTTTGAGCGATTTTCTGGTTGACGATGGTTGCAATTTGGAGATTCTTCTGACTAAGGAAGTCTCAGCGACATCCATTTTTCGTAATCTTTACAGCGGAAAACGCTGTTTCTCAGATCGAATCAATGTCTTATATCCCTGCGCACTCTAAATAGGAATTTTCGATTCTTTTTGGAAGTCATATTTAGCCATTTTTCCTTGGCAGTGAGGGGCATTTAGGAGCAGGATAATCTAGCTTGAGCGATGATTTCTTTATGAGTCCCGAGTCCTAGTAATCTAGAATGATGATATTTTTGTCTTTAATTTCGAGTAGGTTTGTGATAAAATTTCTTGTTCCATAAGATTCTTTCTAATGATGGTTTTCGCTGCTTTTCATTATAGGTCTTATGGGACTTTTTCTACAACAAAATAGGCTCCATAATCCCTGCGGTGGATTTTACCCACTACAGAAATTATAGAGCTTTATTTTACAATATACGTATACAAACATGATTTAGAAAATTTCCGCTCTCTAATAACGAAATTACACAATTTTTGTATATTTTATTTGCATAATGATTTGAGTTATTCCACTCACCAAAAGTATACATATATAATGGGAGTGGCTAATCAAGTATTGTCAGACAGATAGAGATAGTTATTTAAACCCTCTGGACTATCCGTTTTATTATATTAACAACCTAAAAAGTAAGATAGATTGTTGATATTAAATCAAATATGAGCCACTATAAGTGATGGTAAAAGCTTGAGATTTAGCGTAAAAATCTCTTGTTATTTTCTTTTGGAGGAATTAGATCAGAGAGTTAATTAATTATAAAAAGGAAGATAATATGTGATGTTTAAGAAAACTGGTGAAAACAAAGGGACATGGTTCAATCCGTAAGAATAAAGTCTTATGGTGCGATCGGAGTTCTAATATTTGGGATTATTGCAATGTTTAGCTCCCATGAAGGTGTGGTAGCTGATGAAATTAAGGCTACTAAGACAACCGCCTTGGCTCCTGTAGCAGAAGCTTCAGATACCAGCTGATTGTTCAAGCGAAAACTGTTGTAGCCGAAGTTGCTGAAGCAAAAATCGTTGGCAGCTTCATCAGCACCTGTGCCTGTTTCGATGGTAGCTACTGCGGAATCCTGTGAAGGACAGCCAAATGTAACAGTTGAAAATCAAGAATTAAAGGGATGCTATTGCTACTGCTCAAGCTTCTAATATTGAAGTAAAACAAAAACCAACTGAGATCATTGGAACAGCTAATACACAAGAAGAAGCTGCAAACTTAGAGGCTGATGCAATTGCTCGTGAAAAAGAGCAAGCCCAAAGTATACGAGAGTCAACTGATAAATATAACAGTGATTATGCAACAGCTCAAAAGAAACACTCAAAAGCCCGGTTATCTTAGTGAAGTTGTAACTCAGGGGTTAAACTTTCAAAGTGAGCCGAATGCTAGTTTATCAATTAGTGGGACGACAGAATTCGGTCAGCAAGATGCGCCTAGAGCGTACTCATATGAAGAATATATAGGTAGTGGTAGGACATTTGCTAATAATCCAATAGCTGCATACAAAACTTCGCATCAGGAATTTTTGTGATTCTCAAAATTAACAAAGATCAAACTATAACAGCTACTTACACAAATCTACAAAATTCTAGCTATATAATGGTACAAAAATTGCTAAAGTTGTTTAAGAAGTAAAATTTAAATAATGGGATAGGAGATAATCGGTTTTTGCTGAGAAAGATCCAACTAAGGGGATTTATACTTTTTATAACTTAACTGCTCCTTCTAAATATGGTGTAAAAATTCGTTTTTATGACGAGAATGATAATATCATCCAATTTAAGCAAAGCATCTCCAGCTATATTGGCACTGACAAGTTTGTCAAAAAACGATACGTGCTGATGGAAAGAAGCATGAAGGAGGATAGCAGATTATAACTTCAAACCAGTAAAAATAACTGGTTCGTATGTTGAAAAACAATCTGATAATCGTTTAGCTGCAAGTAGTCCGACACAAAATATCCCAGATAGATATAACCATCCGGTTTTATAAGACTAGTATCGCTGGTGTAATAGATAATGAGCGATGTTATCTCGTTTACCATGCGTGAGGTTCAGAGTTTGATAGCGGGTACTAGTTAGCAATTGCAAGTAGGTTACCTTCTCCTTTTATTTTAACGAAGCCTGACCTCAGTTATAATTTTTCAGTTACAACACAGCCGGAACAGTATTGCTCGATAATTATATTCAGAGACAACGACTAAACTGACCGAAACACAAATAATTAAAGCCTAAAGGGACGCCTACAGGAGAATCTTATGTAGCGTCACATGAAGAACAGGTGCATTTCAATGGAAAGTTTATAAATATGTATCATCAAGTGAAAATGCAATGGGCACAGTGAGGTTGGGGATTACAAATGTATATAACTATTATGTTGAGGCAATAGGAGGTGCCAGGGTTGTTTATCTTGATGATGACGATAATAAGAAGATTTTAGAGACTAAAGAGCTGATGGGTTATTATGGTCAAACAGATACCTATAGGACTACTGCAACGCGTCAGTATTACCAGAAACCTATACTATGAAGTTGTTTCAGATAATTATCCAAGCGTCGGTGTGACGTACGATGAAACTATTCAAACCTTTGAAGTCCATTTGCGCCATAAGACGGTTCCGGTTGAAGAAACGAAAACGGTGACCGAGACCATCCAGTATGTCTATGAGGACGCGAGCCAGGCGGCAGAGTCTAAGGTTCAGACGCTGGAGTTCAAGCGGACCAATACCAAGGATTTGGTGGCTGACCGGATCATCGGAAGGCGTCTGAGTCCGTCGAGAGAGCACCTTCCCAGCGGTAACCTCTCCTGTATTTCCGGGTACACAGCGGATCATCCGACTCGTTGATGCAGTTGCGAAACATCAGTGCCCAGCAACGATGTGAACGTAAAGGTCACCACTACAAGCAGCACGCGCAGAAACCGACTTATACGGTCATTGATGGGACGAGACAGCCGCACTCTGGCAGATCAGGTGCTGCTGGAAACGGGCGTTTCTAAGGGGCGGGCGGTGCCAACGCGCAGGCGCAGACGAAGTATGATCAAGTTGTCGCCGGCTATCAGGCTCAGGGCTATGAGTTGGTTTCTCAAGAAGCGCTATCGACCCAGTTTGATACCGACGATGCGACGGATCAGGAATGTCACGAGTGCGTCTGCGCCATAAGACGGTTCCGGTTGAAGAAACGAAAAACGGTGACCGAGACCATCCAGTAACTGTCTATGAGGACGCGAGCCGGGCGGCAGAGTCTAAAGGTTCAGACGCTGGAGTTCAGCGGACTAATACCAAGGATTTGGTGGCTGACCGATCGTCCAGAAGGCGTCTGGAGTCCGTCAGAAGCACCTTCCTACGGTAACCTCTCCTGTCATTGCAGATATTTCAGCGGATCATCCGACAGTTGATGCAGTTGCGAACATCAGTGCCACCAGCAACGATGTGGAACGTAGGTCACCTACACAGCTAAATGCGCAGAAGCGACAGCACGGTCGATTGATGGGACAGACGGCCGCACTCTGGCAGATCAGGTGCTGCTGGAAACGGGCGTTTCTAAGGGGCGGTGCCAACGCGAGGCGCAGACGAAGTATGATCCAAGTTGTCGCCGGCTATCAGGCTCAGGGTTGCGAGCTGGTATCTCAGAAGCGCTACCGACTCAGTTTGATACCGACGATGCGACGGATCAGAATGTCACGGTGCGTCTGCGCCATAAGACGAGTTCCGGTTGAAGAAACGAAAAACGGTGACCGAGACGATCCAGTATGTCTATGAGGACGCGAGCCAGGCGGCAGAGTCTAAAGGTTCGAACGCTGGAGTTCAAGCGGACCAATACCAGAGATTTGGTGGCTGACCGGATCATCCAGGAAGGCGTCTGAGTCCGTCGAGAGCACCTTCCAGCGGTAAACCTCTCCTGTAATTGCAGGGTACAGCGGATCATCCGACAGTTGATGCAGTTGCGAACATCAGTGCCACCAGCAACGATGTGGAACGTGGAGGTCACTACAATGACCAATGCGCAGAAACGACTTATACGGTCGTTGATGAGACAACAGGTCAGACATTAGAAGATAAAAGTTTTTGTTGGAAAAAGGTGCTCTCAACAGAGCTGTGTCAGGAGCAAGCGCAAACAACTACGATACTGTTGCCAGCAGGCTATCTAGCCCAAAAACTATGAGTTGGTTTCTCAAGAAGCGCTACCGACTCAGTTTGATACCGACGATGCGACGGATCAGAATGTCACGGTCGCGTCTGCGCCATAAGACGGTTCCGGTTGAAGAAACGAAAACGGTGACCGAGACCATCCAGATATGTCTAAGGAGGACGCGAGCCAGGCGGCAGAGTCTAAGGTTCAGACGCTGAGTTCAAGCGGACCAATCACCAAGAGTTTGGTGGCTGACCGGATCATCCAGGAGGCGTCTGAGTCCGTCGAAGCACCTTCCAGCGGTAACCTCTCCTGTAATTGCAGGGAGTACAGCGGATCATCCGACAGTTGATGCAGCTGCGAACATCAGTGCCACCAGCAACGATGTGGAACGTAAGGTCACCTACCAATGCGCAGAAACTGACTTATACGGTCATTGATGAAACAGACAGCCGCACTCTGGCAGATCAGGTGCTGTGAAACGGGCGTTTCTAAGGGGGCAGTGCCAACGCGAGCGCAGACGAAGTATGACCAAGTTGTTTCCGGCTATCAGGCTCAGGGTTACTGAGCTGGTATCTCAAGCGCTACCGACTCAGTTTGATACCGACGATGCGACGGATCAGAATGTCACGGTGCGTCTGCGCCATAAAGACGGTTCCAGTGAAGAAACGAAACGGTGACCGAGACCATCCAGTATGTCTATAGAGGAAGCGAGCCAGGCGGCAGAGTCTAAGGTTCAGACGCTGGAGTTCAAGCGGACCAATACCAAGGATTTGGTGGCTAATAAGATTGTCCATAAGGGTTCTTGGGCTCCGTCTACTGGAACCTTCCCAGCGGTAACCTCTCCTGTAATTTCCGGGTACACAGCGGATCATCCGACTGTTGATGCGGTTGCAACATCAGTGCCACCAGCAACGATGTGGAACGTAAGGTCACCTACAAGGGCATGCGCAGAAACTGACTTATACGGTCATTGATGAGACAGACAGCCGCACTCTGGCAGATCAGGTGCTGCTGGAAACGGGCGTCTCTAAGGGGGCGGTGCCAACGCAGGCGCAGACGAAGTATGACCAAGTTGTTTCCGGCTATCAGGCTCAGGGTTATGAGCTGGTATCTCAAGAAGCGCTACCGACTCAGTTTGATACCGACGATGCGACGGATCAGAATGTCACGGTGCGTCTGCGCCATAAGACGGTTCCGGTTGAAGAAACGAAAACGGTGACCGAGACCATCCAGTATGTCTATGAGGACGCGAGCCAGGCGGCAGAGTCTAAGGTTCAGACGCTGGAGTTCAAGCGGACCAATACCAAGGATTTGGTGGCTGACCGGATCATCCAGGAAGGCGTCTGGAGTCCGTCAGAGAGCACCTTCCCAGCGGTAACCTCTCCTGTGATTGCAGGGTACACAGCGGATCATCCGACAGTTGATGCGGTTGCGAACATCAGTGCCACCAGCAACGATGTGGAACGTAAGGTCACCTACAAGGCCAATGCGCAGAAACTGACTTATACGGTCATTGATGAGACAGACAGCCGCACTCTGGCAGATCAGGTGCTGCTGGAAACGGGCGTTTCTAAGGGGGCGGTGCCAACGCAGGCGCAGACGAAGTATGACCAAGTTGTCGCCGGCTGCTCAGGCTCAGGGCTATGAGCTGGTATCTCAAGAAGCGCTACCGACTCAGTTTGATACCGACGATGCGACGGATCAGAATGTCACGGTGCGTCTGCGCCATAAGACGGTTCCGGTTGAAGAAACGAAAACGGTGACCGAGACCATCCAGTATGTCTATGAGGACGCGAGCCAGGCGGCAGAGTCTAAGGTTCAGACGCTGGAGTTCAAGCGGACCAATACCAAGGATTTGGTGGCTAATAAGATTGTCCATAAGGGTTCTTGGGCTCCGTCTACTGGAACCTTCCCAGAGGTAGTTTCTCCAACTGTTGATGGTTATACACCCAGATAAGGCTAAAGTTGACGCAGAAAACGTAACCGACTAATCAGGATGATATCACCGTTACGGTTAAATACAAGGCAGACAAGCAAAAAGTAACCTATACCATCATTGATGATACAACTAATACCACTTTGGAAGATAAGAAAGAGCTTACAAATGGTAACTCTGATACTCCTCTTCCAAATGGTACAGAAGCTAAGTATGATTCAATCGTGGATGCTTATCTAGCCCGAGGTTATGAATTGGTTTCGAAAGATCCGCTTCCAGCTAAGTTCGACCTTGATAGTAACTACGATCAAAATGTAGTTGTTCACTTGAAGCACGGTACCACTGATATCCAAGAAAGCAAGGATGTAAACTTGACTGTTCGTTACCATGGTGCAGGCAGCCAAACCCCAGCTGACCAAGTACAAACAGCGACTTGGACTCGTACCGTGAAGACAGATAAGGTGACTGGTCAACCAGTTTCTGCCACAGCTTGGACAAGCGACAAAGCTAACTATGACGCTGTGCCGTCGCCAGTGATTCCAGGTTACACTGTAGATGTGGCGACAGTTCCAGCAGAAGCAGTTACCCAAGAGAATATTGTCAAGGATGTGCATTACACGATCCAAACGCAAAAAGTGACGTACACAGTTGTAGATGAGACAATAGGTCAGACTCTGGAAAACCAAGTTGAATTGACCACCGGTGAATCAGGTGCAGCTCTTCCAGCTGCTGCGAAAACGAAATACGATACCATAGTCGCGGGTTACTTAGCACAAGGTTACGAAGTGGCTTCTCAGGATGCTCTGCCAGGTCAATTTGACACAGACAGCAGTGTGGATCAAAACGTAGTGATTCGCTTGAAACACAAAGTATCAACTTCTACAGAAAACTAAGACTGTAACTCAAACGATTAACTACGTCTACGAAGATGATAATACACCAGCAGCTCCAGAGAGAAATTCTACCTTGACTTTCTCTAGAGAAATAAAAACAGATGAGTAACAAAGAATACTACACCAGAGGCTTGGACACCATCTACGGAACCTTCCCAGAGGTAGTTTCTCCAACTGTTGATGGTTACACGCCAGATAAGGCTAAAGTTGACGCAGAAAACGTAACTGCTAATCAGGATGATATCACCGTTACGGTTAAAATACAAGGCAGACAAGCAAAAAGTAACTTATACCATCATTGATGATACAACTAATACCACTTTGGAAGATAAGAAAGAGCTTACAAATGGTAACTCTGATACTCCTCTTCCAAATGGTACAGAAGCTAAGTATGATTCAATCGTGGATGCTTATCTAGCCCGAGGTTATGAATTGGTTTCGAAAGATCCGCTTCCAGCTAGAGTTCGACCTTGAGTAGTAACTACGATCAAAAATGTAGTTGTTCACTTGAAGCATGGCACCACTGATATCCAAGAAAGCAAGGATGTAAACTCGACTGTTCGTTACCATGTGTGCAGGCAGCCAAACCCCAGCTGACCAAGTACAAACAGCGACTTGGACTCGTACCGTGAAGACAGATAAGGTGACTGGTCAGCCAGTTTCTGCCACAGCTTGGACAAGCGACAAAGCTAACTATGACGCTGTGCCGTCGCCAGTGATTCCAGGTTACACCGTAGATGGCGACAGTTCCAGCAGAAGCAGTTACCCAAGAGAATATTGTCAAGGATGTGCATTACACGATCCAAACGCAAAAAGTGACGTACACAGTTGTAGATGAGACAATGGTCGAGACTCTGGAAAAAACCAAGTTGAATTGACCACCGGTGAATCAGGGTGCAGCTCTTCCAGCTGCTGCGAAAACGAAAATACGATCACCATAGTCGCGGGTTGACTTAGCACAAGGTTGCAGAAGTGGCTGTCAGGATGCTCGCCGGTCAATTTGGCACAGACGGCAGTGTGGATCAAAACGTAGTGATTCGCTTGAAACACAAAGTATCAACTACAGAAACTAAGACTGTAACTCAAACGATTAACTACGTCTACGAGGATGATAATACACCAGCAGCTCCAGAGAAGAAATCTACCTTGACTTTCTCTAGAGAAAATAAAAACAGATGAAGTAACAAAGAATACTACACCAGAGGCTTGGACACCATCTACTGGAACCTTCCAGAGGTAGTCTCCAACTGTTGATGGTTACACCCCAGATAAGGCAAAGTTGACGTGCAGAAAACGTACACTGCTAATCAGGATGATATCACCGTTACAGGGTTAAATACAAGGCGAGACAAACAAAAAGTACCTATACCATCATTGATGATACAACTAATACCACTTTGGAAGATAAGAAAGAGCTTACAAATGGTAACTCTGATACTCCTCTTCCAAATGGTGACAGAAGCTAGAGTGATGATTCAATCGTGGATGCTTATCTAGCCAGAGGTTATGAATTGGTTTCGAAAGATCCGCTTCCAGCTAAGTTCGACTGTGATAGTAACTACGATCAAAATGTAGTTGTTCACTTGAAGCATGGTACCACTGATATCCAAGAGCAAGGATGCAAAGCTTGACTGTTCGTTACCATGGTGCAGGCAGCCAAACCCCAGCTGACCAAGTGCAAACAGCGACTTGGACTCGTACCGTGAAGACAGATAAGGTGACTGGTCAACCAGTTTCTGCCACAGCTTGGACAAGCGACAAAGTTAACTATGACGCTGTGCGGTCGCCAGTGATTCCAGAGTGCAGCGTGACATTGCACTGTTCCAGCAGAAGACAGTTACCCAAGAGAATATTAGTCAGGATGTGCATTACACGATCCAAAACGCAAAAAGTGACGTACACAGTTGTAGATGAGACAATAGGGACTCTAGACTCTGGAAAACCAAGTTGAATTGACCACCGGTGAGATCAGGTGCAGCTCTTCCGTACCGCAGCTCAAACGAAATACGACACCGTGAGTTGCAGGCTATCTGGCACAAGGTTGTGAGTAGCTTCTCAGGACGCTCTGCCAAGTCAATCTCGACACCGACAGCAGCGTGGACCAAAATGTGGTGATTCGCTTGAAACACGGCACAACTGATATCCAAGAAAGCAAGTCTGTGAACCTGACTGTTCGTTACCATGGTGCGGGAGGGCAAACCCCAGCTGACCAAGTTCAAACAGCAACTTGGACTCGTACCGTGACGACAGATAAGGTGACTGGCCAACCAGTTTCTGCCACAGCTTGGACAAGCGACAAAGCAAACTATGATGCTGTGCCATCGCCAGTGATTCCAGGTTACACTGTAGATGTGGCGACAGTTCCATCAGAAGCAGTTACCCAAGAGAATACTGTAAGGATGTGCATTATACTGCTCAGCAAAGGTTACTTTACACAGTTGTAGATGAGACAACTGGTCAGACACTGGAACATCAGGTTGAATTGACCACCGGTGATTCAGGTGCAGCTCTTCCAGCAGCAGCGCAAACGAAATACGACAGTGTTGTAGCTGGCTATCTAGCAAAAGGTTATGAAGTGGCTTCTCAGGACGCCTTGCCAGATCAATTCGACACCGACAGCAGTGTGGGATCAAAAACGTAGTCATTCGCTTGAAACACGGCGCAACTGAATCCCAAGAAAGCAGGATGTAAACTTGACTGTTCGTTACCATGGTGCAGGCAGCCAAACACCAGCTGATCAAGTGCAGACAGCAACTTGGACTCGTACGTGACGACAGACAAGGTGATCGTACCAACCAGTTTCTGCCACAGCTTGGACAAGTGATAAAGCCAACTATGACGCTGTGCCGTCACCAGTGATTCCAGGTTACATCGTAGACATTGCGACTGTTCGTCAGGAAGCAGTTACCCAAGAGAATATTGTCAAGGATGTGCATTACAGCGCGAGTGCCGACAACTCCAGAGGTTCCTGATACTCCAGTTAAGCCAGAGCCTCCAGTGACACCAGATCACTCCAACACAACCAAAAGTGCAAACAACTCAGCACCAGTTCTTCCACGTACAGGTGAGGATAATGAGAATGCGAAAGTTATGACGGCAGCAGGAATAGGAGCGCTATTGACGCTGATTGGTATTGGAACTCACTTGCCAGAAGATTGAGATCTCTAATTCATTCTTTTTGGCTAATAGGTGATAAATTCAGCTCTTTTTCTACCATTTGTCAAGTCTGTCAAGGCTTTAAGTGAAAAATGAGATAAGACAGTAGCTATTCCGAGGTTACTGTCTTATTTTAACTACTTTTTGAGCTATAAAGGGCACTGCAAAAACACCTCATCTGGTATTTTGAAACAAAGAGTGTTCAATAATACTGGCATAGACAGCCTTATCGATTTTGGGTCAAAGAGTAATCGTAAAGTTTGTTATGCGTAATGAGGTGTACATTGTTCGAATGAGACGATGTATAGAGGCAATCGCATGAGGCTTAGATGAAGCTATTGTAGATAGTCTTTTTCGTTTCTCATGAAGTCTGCAATATGACAAGGATTGGGTGTGGCTAGCTGAAGCTATGTTATGAATGCACTTAAGAGAATCTTTCTGGCATAGGGATTACCTCGTTTAGTGATGTGTTCCTTGAGCGAGAAAGTTCCCAGATTCATAGTGTGCTCAGGTCAATGCCAATAAAAGCGTTGATTTGATTGGTAGACTGAAAAGCGACGAATATCTCCCAATTCTCCAATGATAGATGTCGCTGTGGTTTCCTGCGATGCCGAGGAATTGACCGTAAGATGTCATACTCTGGTAAAAAGCTGAGCTAAGTTACCATGTCGTTTAAGACAACTTGTCTGCGTTCAGAAAGACAGAAGCAATTCTTGAGACATAGTAACGAGACCTCTTCAAGCATTGGAGGTTTTTCTTGACCACACAAAAGATTGTTTAGCTGAGTTTTATAAGTTTATCAGTCAGGTAAGCAATACGCTTTTTCAGAGATGCGTTTGGAGGTAGATTGACGGATAATCTCACACAAGTCACTTTTGAGATAGTCTTAATACAAACTCTTTGCATGGAAAAAGCCATCACTAAGTTCCAATATGCTCGCCAGTTGGTGGATAAAGATTTTTCCAATTCAGGAAAGGTGATTTGTAGGACCTTAGTGCAGACGGTTTTTAGCTCCGAACAAGGTCTTCTGTCAGATTTCTGATAGGAAACGGCTTAAATCACGAAGGTGTTGATAAACTTCTTCCGCACGTAAGTTGGTTTTGACGATTGTGCACAAGACTGAGTTTAGCTAACTTTTCAGCGTCAATTTTTATCTGTTTTACGAACTCGCAGACTGTCCAATTGCTTCTTAGCTTCGAGAGTTTAGCCGTATGTAAGCGTAACCATATTCCTCGAGAAAGGCTGAAGACGTCGAGAATAGACGCCTGTAGCCTCAAATATAATCTCAGGGTTGATGAACAGTTTTCAAGTCGCCCAATAGGCGATTGAAACCAAAGGCATCATTGAGTATGGTGTAGCCATGAACCTTTCTCACCGTTGACTAAAATTGCCACCTCAGAACTTGTTTTTACTGACATCAATTCCAAATACTGCACATGACATTACCTCTTTTTGTCTTGAATAATTCCATGTTTTAGTGATTTTATTTTCAATACGCGACGTTGAGCGTCCCACATGCTTTGATCAAACTCCACCTAAAACAAGGTGTCTTGCCAGTTTTTCTACTAAACAAAAGAGGCTCCATAATCCCTGCGGTGGATTTACCACTACAGAAATTATAGAGCCAAGAAAAGGAACCAATGTCCTCTCTTTTTATTGTGGAGAAGTTCTTTGTGAGACTCCGAACACCACCTTATCCATGTATCAATACTCGCTTTTAGCTATATTCTATGAATAGATGTCTTTTAAACTAACAGTCGCTTCGCTAGAAAGATTAGAAATAGAAATGTATAAAAGCACTTTGTCAAAAGCTAGAAAATTTGATATGATAGTAGATGCTCGTTTAAATGGCAGAAATACTCTATTTAGATGAATTGTGGAGCTGTTGCCGATTGGTAGCTCTGCAGAGCTGAAATCCAAAAGAGGACAAAAAGGAGAGTTACTCATGGCAGTAATTTCAATGAAACAACTTCTGAGGCTGGTGTTCACTTTGGTCACCAAACTCGTCAGCTTCGGAACCCTAAGATGGCTAAGTACACTCTTCACTGAGCGTAACGGTATCCACGTTATCGACCTTCAACAAACTGTAAAATACGCAGATCAAGCTTATGACTTCATGCGTGATGCAGCTGCAAACGATGCAGTTATCTTGTTTGTTGGTACTAAAAAGCAAGCTGCTGAAGCTGTAAAAAGAAGAAGCAGAACGTGCTGGTCAATACTACATCAACCACCGTTGGTTGGGTGGAACTCTTACAAACTGGACAACTATCCAAAAACGTGTTGCTCGTTTGAAAGAAATCAAACGTATGGAAAGAAGAAGAATCTTCGAAGTTCTTCCTAAGAAAGAGTAGCACTTCTCAAAGCAAAACAACGCTCGTCTTGAAAAATTCTTGGGTGGTATCGAAGATATGCCACGTATCCCAGATGTAATGTACATCGTTGACCCTCATAAAGAGCAAATCGCTGTTAAGGAAGCTAAGAAACTTGGTATTCCAGTAGTTGCGATGGTTGACACAAATACTGATCCAGACGATATCGATGTGATTATCCCTGCTAACGACGACGCTATCCGTGCCGTTAAATTGATCACTGCGAAAATGGCTGACGCTGTTATCGAAGGTCGTCAAGGTGAGGACGCTGTAGCGACTGTTGAAGCAGAATTTGCTGCAACTGAAAACTCAAGCAGACTCAATCGAAGAAATCGTTGAAGTTGCTAGAAGGCGACAACGCATAATTTTCATAAGTCCAATTAACCTAAGGGGCGGGGCTCAGCCCACCCCTTTATTTATAGTAAACATAGGAGAAGAAAATGGCAGAAATTACAGCTAAGCTTGTAAAAAGAATTGCGCGAAAAATCTGGTGCTGGTGTCATGGACTGCAAGAAAGCATTGGTTGAAACAGATGGAGATATCGAAAAAGCGATTGAATTGCTTCGCGAAAAAGGTATGGCAAAAGCAGCTAAGAAGGCTGACCGTGTTGCCGCTGAAGGTTTGACAGGCGTTTACGTGGATGGTAACGTTGCAGCTATCGTTGAAGTCAACGCTGAAAACTGACTTTGTTACGAAAAACGCTCAATCCGTTGAATTGGTAAATGCTACATGCAAAGTAATCACAGAAGGCAAGCCAGCTAACAACGAAGAAGCATTGCATTTGATCAATGCCTTCAGGTGAAACTCTTGAAGCTGCATACGTATCTGCAACTGCGACTATCGGAGATCTCATTCCGTCGTTTTGCTTTGATTGAAAAAGACTGATGCTCAACACTTTGGCGCATACCAACACAACATATGGTACTGTATCGGTGTTGTGTCAGTAATTGACTGTGGTGATGATGCTCTTGCGAAACAAATTTCTATGCATATCGCTGCGATGAAGCCAACTGTTCTTTCATACAAAGAATTGGATGAGCAATTTGTCAAAGATGAATTGGCACAATTGAACCACGCGATCGACCAAGACAATGAAGAGCCGCGCTATGGTTGACAAGCCAGCACTTCCACACTTAGCATGGTTCTAAAAGCTCTAGTTGACTGACGAAGTGATTGCACGCTGAAGCTGATATCAGCCGAATTGGCTGCAGAAGGCAAACCAGAAAATCTGGGACAAGATCATCCCGTAAAATGGATCGCTTCTTGCTTGACAACACTAAAGTTGACCAGCTTATACACTTTCTTTGCACAAGTGTACATCATGGATGACAACAAGACAGTTGAAGCTTACCTTGAATCAGTGAATGCTTCAGTAGTTGAGTTTGTTCGCCGGAAGTTGGTGAAGGTATTGAAGAAAACAGCTAACGACTTCGAATCCAGAAGTTGCAGCAACAATGGCAGCTGCTCACTCTAGTACTAATCTAAGCTTTAGCAGATTGAAGAGAACATTTTCTTCAATCTTTATTATGCTAGTATGAATACTTCTTCTTTTAATTGAGAAGAACTCGTATAGGAGATGAGTGATAATCTGGTCAAAAAGTCCGATAGTGAAGTTACGGATCATGGCATTTTAATGGGTGCCTGTCCCAGTTTGCACTAGTATAGCTGGTTCCTAAGAGGGAAAGAGCTACAGCAAGGACGGTCGCTGGAATCCGATAGGCAGCGAGAAAGCAGAGACGATGGTCAGCATAGGGAAAATTGCACCTATGGCCAAAGGCTAGAAAGCTGGATATAGCTGCATGCCAGGATTAGTGAACTCTTCGACCTCAATGCCGTACTTTTCCTCGACCGAAAGTGTGGTGGATCCTACAAGAAGGCGCGATTGGTCAAGAGTTGGGCAGAAGTCTCACTCACCATTTTTGGACGTAGGAGCATAGAGGACTGTCTGGCAATATCAGGGACTTTTTCCAAGAGTTCTCGCTCTCTAGCCACTGCAGCCTCCTCCAGTGTCCTTCTGAGTGGAGACAGATACGTACTCCCGCCTGCCATAGAAAAAGGCACCAGCAAAGGACAGCAGCCAGACGATGAAGATAATCCAAAGCATCTTCCGTCGCACTCGTACTCACGATGACCACCCTGCGATAGAAATAATGCCGTCGTTGAAATTTTAAAACTCCAGCTCACCAAAATATTCAGGCGTCCGCTAAAATAGTCAATCTTATGTTCTTCCATTCTGAAACTTTTCTCTTCTCTTTTTCTTTTTATTTATAATCATTATAAATAAAGAAAAAGAAACAAGTAGTTGGAAATAAGAAAGTCCGACGATTTAAAGGGAAAATTTCTATTAAAAAGAGAGTGAGGAAATCGGTAATTCGTTAGAATTCGATTGTCGTCCCTCCTGCACAGTTGCGTAAGGGCTGTAAAAGCTGATGGAATCAGCCTAGTAAACCCACTCAACCACTGCGTCTTCTCGACAATCAAAATACAATTGAGAGGCTAGGACTTTTGTCCCAGCCTCTATAATCACTGATAATGCTAAATTAAACTGCTTATTTTACTCGATATTAACAGTTTATTCGGCACACCTAATGACTTTCCAACTTCTTTACCAGCGATTTCAGATTTGAGTTTTCTCATCTGCTAGAGACGATTTCTTGACAGTTCATCACGGCTCAAGTCCTTAGTACGACTAGCAGCAACGAACTGCCCTTTGTGATTTGGACAACGATTTCGACCTCTGCTCAACCAGTTTGCTTTCGTCACGTTGTAAAGCTGTCACATAGGAAATACCTCGTCTGTTTGCGCGACTGCCTGCCAGAGTTCTTCAATAAGTCCGGTACAAAAAGGCGCTAGCAATTGAACAAAAGCCTTTGGCGTATTCGACATAGAGCTCTGCTTCCTTGTTGGCAGCATTGACAAAAGATCATGAGCTGGGCATGCGCTGTTGAACAGAGCTCCTCGATTTGCTTCTGACAGCCTTGACTGTTTCGTAGTAGACCTTGTCCGTCCGCTCGCTTACAGAGACAAGCTCTCGAGTTACTGAGACGATGACCCGATCTAGGAACTTGCGGCTGCCTTCTAAACCTTCTTCACTCCAACGATGGGAAAGCATCCAGCAGTCCATAAACATTTCATAGACACGAAGCGTATCCGGCACCATACTGCTCTACTACATCGTCTGGGGTTGACCATTCTTCAGAGATTTAGACATCTTGGCTGGTGCTTGCTCAGTTCTTCTCCCATTTCGATGTTAAAGAAGGAGCCATCGCGTTTTTCTACCTTGTCTGTTCAGCGAGCACCACGGCTGCTCACGGTAGCTAGTCCCCAGAATCATTCCTTGGTTGAGAGTTTTGGAAAGGTTCTTTGGTCGGAACCATCCGATATCATAGAGGAACTTGTGCCAGAAGCGAGCATAGAGGAGATGGAGCACAGCGTGCTCTGCACCACCGATGTAAATGTCAACTGGAAGCCAAGCCTTGAGCAGCTCTTCGTCTGCTAATTTCTCATTGTTGTGGGGGTCAATGTAACGCGCAGTAATCTAGCAGAACCAGCCCATTGGGGCATGGTGTTGGTTTCTGGCGAGTCACTTTGACACCATCTTCCCGAGTCACTTCCATGCAGTCAGTCAGATTTAGCCGATGGGCTTTCACCAGTACCAGAGGGGCGGATATCCTTGGTTACAGGAAGGACAAAGCGGCAGTTCATTTTCAGGGACAGCTGTTGAAGTACCGTCTTCCCAATGAATGATTGGAATTGGCTCACCCCAGTAGCGCTGACGACTAAAAAGCCAGTCGCGGAGGCGGTAGGTAACCTTCTCTTGTCCACAACCTTTCTCTTCCAACCAAGCCACAATCTTAGCAATAGCGTCTTCTTTGTTAAAGGCTATCTAGGAAGTCTGAATTGACATGAAGACCATCTTCTGTGTAGGCAGCTTCTGCTACATTTCCACCTTCAAGCACTTCTACGATTGGAAGGTCACATTGTTTGGCAAATTCCCAGTCACGTTGGTCATGAGCAGGAACAGCCATTACCGCACCTGTTCCATAACTAGCAGAGAACATAGTCCGCGATCCAGATTGGAATTTCTTTGCCATTGATGGGGTTGATGGCATAAGCACCCCGTCCAACCCTGTTTTTCCCTTGTAAGGTCGAAATGTACGAGCCAAGTCAGACTTGAGACTAGCTTGGTGTTTGTAGTCTGCTACTGCCTCTGCTTGCTCTGGGCTTGTCGATAGCGTCAACTAAAGTTGTGCTCAGGAGCCAAGACAGTGAAAGTCGCACCCCGAAAAGCGTATCAGGACGAGTGGTAAAGACTGTAAATCTCTTGTCAGTCCCTTTCACTTTGAAAGTTACATTAGCAATTGTTGATTTTACCAAATCGCAGTTGCGCTGCATATCTCGATAGACTCTGACCAGTCCAGCTCCTCCAAGTCATTGAGCAAACGTTCTGCATATGCTGTGATTTTCAGCATCCACTGACGCATAGGCTTGCGGACAACTGGATAGCCACCGCGCTCCAGATGTTCCGTCTGGCAGGAACTTCTTCATTAGCAATAGCCGTTCCCAGCTCTTCAACGGTTTTACTGGCACTTCCAGCTTCATAAGCCAGACCTTTTTCGTAAAACTTGGTGAAAAATCCACTGAGTCCATGTGGTTCCGGATCAGTGGTATTAACTCCCGATCCCAGTCGTAAGAAAAACCAAGCGCATTGATTTGACGTTTGAAGTTAGCAATGTTCTCCGCTGTAAAGTCAGCTGGATCATTACCTGTATCCATAGCGTATTGCTCAGCTGGCAGACCAAAGGCATCCAACCCATCGGACTGAAGGACATTATAGCCCTGAGTCCGTTTGTAACGGCTGAGGATATCTGTCGCTATGTAGCCCTCCGGATGCCCTACATGGAGCCCCGCTCCTGATGGGTGAGGAAACATGTCCAGCGCATAAAAATTAGGGCTTGTCCTTGTCCGTACCTGTCTTGAGATGTGTGATGCTCAGCCCAGTATTTCTGCCACTTAGGCTCGATTTCTTTTGTGATGTAGTTGCCATAATCATTTACTCTAACGATCTTTTACGTGTTCTAGCCACGTTTCTATCTATTATACCATTTTCAAGGATTTTGAAAGGCGCCGAAGAAATAGGAATTGATAAAATCTTTGATAATTTACCTTGACTTATCCTCAAAACCGATAGAATAAATTTTAAAATCAAGTTAAAAAGGAAGAGGTATGAAGATGAGAAAGACTTTTGTTTCAGATTATTGAGCCCCATCAACAGGAAAGTTTTATTGAAGAAGCCTAAGATATTTTTATGATCTTTTGTCATCCTCAGTAGCAATCCCACTGACTAGCAAAAGTCACTCCAGGAATCTTCAGTAGATTGATATTAGTCAACGATTATTTTTATTATTGACTACATACTTCGAGCATGTACATCGGATTATAAATTGCAAAAAGGAAAAATTTCTTTCTGCTTTACTCTTTTACTTTTTCTGTACTTGTAGGGTTACTCTGTATTTGAACTACACCCAAAAGTTAGACAGAGAAAAATCAACTTTTGGGGTGTTTTTATAGAAATTAACTTATAAAGATAAAGTTCAGATCTATGAACTTAGAAAACAAGAGCGAAGCTTCAAAGAGCTTTCAAATATATTTGGGATAAAAATTCCCAATCTTCAGTACATGATTAAATTGATTGATCGTTATGGAATAGAAATCGTCAAAAAAAGGAAAAGAATTGTTACTATTCACCTGAACTAAAACAAGAAATCATTGATAAAGTTCTACTTGAAGGTCGTTCACAAATAAAGGGTGTCTCTAGATTATGCTCTTCCAAGTGTTGGAATGTTGCCTAATTGGATAGCACAATATAAGAAAAACGGGTATACTATTGTTGAGAAAAACAAGAGGGAGACCGCCTAAAATGGGACGTAAACCAAAGAAGAAACCCGAAGAGATGACAGAGCTAGAGCGACTTCAGGAAGAATTAGAATATTTGAGAGCGGAGAATGCCATTCTAAAAAGTTGAGAGAACTCCGATTGAGGGACGAAAAGGATCAAGAAGAAAAGCAGAAATTGTTCAAGGATTAGTAACAGAGTTTTGCCTTAGAGATTCTTCTAAAGATTATTAAGCTAGCTCGTTCAACCTATTATTACCAGCTAAAGCAACTAAATAAAAGCGATAAAAATCATGATATTCAAGCTGAAATTCAAGCTATTTTTACTGAGCATAAAGGAAATTATGGTTATCGCCGAATAACACTCGAATTAAGGAATCGTGGTTTTTGTAGTGAACCATAAAAAGGTCCAACATCTGATGAAGGCACTTGGTTTTAAGTGCTCGAATTCGTCGGAAACGTAAGTATTATTCCTATCAAGGAGAAGTTGGCAAGAAAGCAGATAACCTTATTCAACGCCAGTTTGAAGCATCCAAACCAATGGAAAAGTGCTATACAGATGTGACAGAGTTTGCCATTCCAGCGAGCAGTCAAAAGCTCTACTTATCACCAGTTTTAGATGGCTTTAATAGCGAAATTATCGCCTATAATCTTTCTACGTCACCGAATTTGATACAAGTGAAAGCTATGCTGGTGCAGGCATTTACAGAGGAACATTACACAAATACCATCCTCCATAGTGATCAAGGATGGCAGTATCAACATCAGTATTATCATCGTTTTTTAGAGGATAAAGGAATCCAACCGTCCATGTCACGTAAGGGTAACAGTCCAGATAACGGTATGATGGAGTCCTTCTTTGGTATTCTTAAGTCTGAGATGTTTTATGGTTATGAGAAGTCGTTTAAATCACTTGAGCAATTGGAACAAGCTATTGTAGACTATATTGATTACTACAACAACAAACGGATTAAGGTAAAACTAAAAGGACTCAGCCCTGTGCAATACAGAACTAAATCTTTGGATAAATTAATTGTCTAACTTTTTGGGGGTCAGTACAATTTCTTGCCAGTCCCTCTTTTTGATTAAATAACAGCCTGCGACTTTTTAAGATTTTGCGGATGCTTCGTACTTTGCGTATTTTTAAATTTTTCAGTTATTCTAAGAACATCCAGATCATGACCAACGTCTTAAAAAACAAAAGACAATCTGATATTACGAGGAATTTTAGCGCTAGCTATATCTTTTATTCTCGCCCTTGTTAGTAATGGTGAGGCCCAGCACCTTCCCTAACTTTTTGACGCCTCTACTGGCAACCATCTCCTTTAACTACTGTTGGCTATGGTGATATTTACGCGATTTCAACGACTGGAAAAATTATTACCATGATTTCTTCCTTTTAGGAATCGCCATTGTAGGCTCACGCTGGTATCATCTACAGCCGGCTATATGAAAGAAATCAGAACTATAAAACCTGTTCGGGAAAGTCAATGTCAGCCGTTCCCGAACAGGTTTTTGATTGATTAAATGTTTTTGTAAGTTGCTTACCAAATCACCACGCGCTCTTCCGAGCTGCGCCACATGCCATCTCCTTCTTGGACATCAAAGGTCGTAGAAGTCATCAAAGTTGGGCAGCTGGACGATTGGTCCGAAGCTTGGCTGGGGCATGGACATCCACTAGCCAGCATCTGCATGAACTCTACTAGTACTTTCATCACGCCAGATGCGGGCAAAAGTTAGAAAGAATTCTCGCAGAAATCACGCTTCCTTCTACGCTGCTAAAAGCTGCGGCAATACCACCTGAGTCGGCAATGTTTTCGATACGGTCAGCTGACCATTGACTTTTGGCCTGCATAAGAATCCTGACCTGCACTGGTCGATAACCTTTTGCGTCCGTTCTGTGAAAAGCCTCCATGAGTCTTCGGTTTCACGTCCTTCAGACTTCCGTGTCGTCAAATATGAAGCTCCGTTTGAGATCAAAGGCATGAGAAATTTCATGGGCAATCACCGCACCGATACCGCCATAATTGGCTGAAGAGGACTGGTGCAGGTCATAGAAAGGTGCCTGCAGGATAGCCGCTGGAAAGACAATCAGGTTTTTCTGAGGATTGTAGTAGGCATTGACCATGGTGGGCAGGTTCCCCATTCCTTTTTGTAATCTACTGGCTGGTTCCATGCTCCAACCATACTTTCAATTTCCACTCTGTCGAAGCTTTTGAGCATTTTCGAAGAGACTCAGATTTTCATCCACAAGCTTGTCTGCATAGCGCTCAGGGAGCTCCTCTGCAGCTGGCGATATAGGCGAGTGACATTGAGTTTGACAGTAGCCTTGTCCCGAGTTTTCTGGTGTCAGCCGAGTCATTGCTTTGCGAGAGGCGTTCCTTGAGACTCTGGATCATGTTGGCTACTTTTGCTCGACATCAGCCTTGGCTTCAGGGAGAATTCTGTCGACATACCAGAGCCCGATGGCTTGATTGAAAGGGCGCTTGAGCTCAGTAAAGGCGGCTCTGTCTTGCGCCTGAGGTGTTCCAGATAGGGCACGGCGATAAGCGCCTGCTAGGACACGGATTTTCATCAGTCAAGTAAGCTTCAGCTGACGATAGCGTTAAGAATCAGCTACTGTGAGCCAGGGTCCACCTCTTCGCAGTAGAATTGGTCACGGCAGCCTGCCAGAAGCGCTCTCTGGTACGATAATCTGAGTCGGAATTTTGCCCGATGAGTTGAGTGAAGATAGCATCTAAAGGTAGATTCAGGTCATACTGTAGAAGTCTTCCCACTTGTAAGGGTGGTAAAGCTAGCATATTCTGAACTTTCCTTCGTGACAGAACGACTTTTGGCAATTCGAGCATCCAGTTCTAAACCTTATCCATAAATCTTGGATTTTCTTCTGCTGAAAAATTCGAATTTTTGCAGCAAAGCCTCGAAGATTCGCGCCATTTTTCAAGAGCTATCCTTTTGAGGGATGCCCATCGGCATAGTAGGTTGTATCTGGGAGAATAGTACACTGGTGCATCTGCCCAAAGGACATTGATACGGGCGTCCATGAAAGTCAGGCCTCACCCAAAAGGAAAGAAATTGGAGGCACCAGCCAGCTCAAACTCGGCAATCTTTGTGGTAAATTCTGCAAAAGAGTTGAGTGCTTGTAGTTCACGCAATCAAAGGCAAAACAGGCTGACACTGAGTTCTTCCGCTTGTCATCAGGTCAGCAGCTCAAACGATGGTACTGATAAAAGTTTTGCAAAAATAGTATCATCAGAACTTCCTCCCCCGCAGCCATTGATCAGTAGTGGAGAGCATCAGCTTTTCAATCTCATCTGACAAATCTGTGAAGCTGCCGTGTTACGGGCTTATCATCTAGGACAACGCTGTCGATCGCATTCACCGTTAATGGCATCATAAAAATCATCTCGTAAACGTCATCTTGTTCTCACTTTCATGCTTTTGATATAACCTTATCAAAATTAGCTCCTTTTTCAAATATTTCTATATTGATTTTAAGGATTTTAAAAATTAACTTTGACTTAATTTTCATTTTTAATGTATATTAAAAACAAAAGAGGTGTAACAATGATTGAAAATGAAAAATTTGAAGTATCAGTTATCAAGGACAGCTAGCTTTTAGAACCAACTCTTTAACAATAAAAGTACTGACTATCACAGGGAGTTATCGGACCAAACGGGCGGACAAGTCAACTCTTATAAAAAGTATGTTAGGAATTGTTAGAGTGAGGGGCAGACCTTTCTGGATAGAACCATGAAGCAAGAATTAAGCAGATTGCTTATGTAGAGCAGAAATCACAGTGATTATAATTTTTCCTATCAAGGTCAAGGTAGTGTGTGTCTCTGGGGTTTTTATATCCTAAGATCAAGCTCTTTCAACGCCTCAAGCCTCTGACTGGGAAAGGTTGCTCGGGCTTTGAAAAATCGTTGGTTTAGAAGATTTTTGCTGAGCGAGCAGATTAGCCAGTTGTCTGGGGGCAATCCGTGGGTCTTGATTGCCCGTTGCTTGCAGTTCAGGAGGCAAAAATATATCTTCCTAGATGAGCCTTTTGTTGGGATTGACTCGGTCAGTGAAGAGATTATTATGGCGACCCTCCGCCATAGCTAAGAAAAGACGGAAGACGATTTGATTGTCCACCATGACTTGAGCAAGGTGGTCGCTTATTTTGATCAGAGTCTTGCTACTTAACAAAAAGTCGTCGCTTTCGGATCAACCGAGTACCTTTTCACCAAAGAAAATATATAAAGACCTATGGCTCAGCTCTTTATGAATGGAGGTGTCTAGGATGATTCAGGAATTTATTCAAGGATTACATGACTTTCATTTTCCTGCAAAAATGCTTTGATTACGGCTATTGTGATTGAGTGGTAGTGGTGCCGTTGGATGCTTATCATTCTACGGGGCATGTCACTCATGGGGGATGCCATCTCTCACGCGGTGCTGCCCGGTGTGGCCCTGTCTTTTATTTTGGGGATTAATTTCTTCATCGGTGCCATTACCTTTTGGCTTACTAGCTTCTATCATTATCCACCTATATATAGGGCAATTCTATTATAGTACACGGCTATCGATTACTTTTTCTTCTTGGCTTTGGGGGATCATTTTGATTAGCGTTGCCAAGAGTTCGACCGACCTCTTCCACTATTCTCTTTGGAATATCTATGGTAGCATGACCTTGTATATAGTGAGTAGTATTGGCGTGGGTATTTTAGTGCTGCTGGTCATTAGTATTTTCTTCAAGCAGCTTTTAACGACCTCCTTTGACCCGCTCTTAGCCCAGCTATGGGAATGAAGGTAAATTTTTACCACTATTGCTGATGATTCTCTTGACTCTGGTATCTGTCACAGCCATGCAAAGTGTCGGAACGATTCTGATTGTGGCTATGTTGATTACACCAGCTGCAGCTATCTCTATGCCAAGAGTCTCAAGACCATGATGATATCTGCGTCGAGAGCTGGTGCATCTATTTTAGTACTCTTCATCGGTTATAGTTTTAATGTTGCAGCAGGTTCTAGTATCGTTCTAACCTCTGCCCTGATCTTTTTGGTTTCATTTTTATCGCACCAAAACAGCGGTATTTAAAGAAAAAGTAAAATAATATATTTATGGAGGATTTTCCAATGAAAAATGTCGTTTCTTGGTTCTGCTTTTGCTGGCTTTTGTCACTTAGCAGCCTGCTCTAGTCAAAAAGAAACAGTACCGAGACTGGTTCTTTCAAAATTGAATGTTGTTGCGACCAACTCGATTATTGCGATATTACAAAGAATATCGCTGGCGATAAGATCAATTTGCATAGTATCGCATTTCTGTCAGCCAAGACCCACATGAATACGAGCCTCTGCCTGAAGATGTCAAAAAGACTTCCCAAGCGGATCTGATTTTCTACAATGGGATCAACTTGGAAACAGGTGGCAATGCTTGGTTCACAAAATTAGTAGAAAATGCTAAGAAGAAAGAAAACAAGGACTATTATGCTTGTCAGCGAAGGCGTGGACGTGATTTACTGGAGGTACCAAAGTGAAAAAGGGAAGGAAGACCCTCATGCTTGGCTCAACTTGAAAATGGTATCATCTATGCTCAAAAATATTGCCAAACGTTTGAGCGAAAAAGACCCAGCTAACAAAAGAAACTTATGAGAAAAATCTTAGCTTATGTGGAAAAACTAAGCGCTTTGGACAAGGAAGGCAAAGAGAAATTCAACAACATTCCTGAAGAAAAGAAAATGATTGTAACCAGCGAAGGCTGCTTCAAGTACTTCTCTAGTACCTATAATGCCATCTACCTATATTTGAGATCAACACTGAAGAAGAAGGAACTCCAGACCAAATTAAAAGCTTGGTTGAAAAATTGCGCAAGACGAAAAGTGCCATCTCTTTGTGGAATCAAGTGTAGATGACCGTCCGATGAAGATCATGTTTCCAAAGACACTAACATCCCAATCTACGCTAAAATCTTCCACTGACTCTGTTGCAGAAGAAGGCGAAGAAGGCGATAGCTACTACAGCATGATGAAATACAACTTTCAGAAAAAGATTGCAGAAGGTCTCGTCTAAATAAGACCGAAAAATTCGCTAGATGTACATTGATTCTCAGTTTTTCTAATATAAAAAGGCGGCATCCAAAATTCAAGTTGCCAGTCTTTTTCAGACAAATCGTTCGGAAAAATCCATATTAGTGGTAAAAATAATTCTAGAAAATATGAATGGAGACTTTTTAATGACAACCTTTCGAAACCCTGTAACTTTTTACAGGTCAGCCAATTCGCAAGTCGGCGACACAGCCCGTGATTTTAGCCCCGACAGCAACTGACCTTTCAAAGAAAAACCTTGGCTGACTTTGCTGGCAAAAAGAAAGTTCTCAGCATCGTGCCGTCTATCGATACTGGCGTCTGCTCAACTCAGACTCGCCGTTTCAACCAAGAACTTGCTGATTTGGACAATACCGTTGTAATCACGGTTTCAGTTGACTTGCCTTTTGCTCCAAGGCAAATGGTGTGCCGCTGAAGGTATCGAAAATGCCGTCATGCTATCAGACTACTTTTGACCATTCTTTCTGGTCGCGACTATGCCGTCCTCATCAATGAATGGCACCTTTTCAGCCCGCGCAGTTCTGAGTTCTGGATGAAGATAACACTCGTGACCTACGCTGAATATGTGACAATATCAATACCGAGCCAGATTATGATGCAGCCATTACAGCAGTCAAAAATCCATAAAGAAACATCTTTTTCAACAAAATGCACTCAATTCTCCTTAAGAACTGAGGTGCATTTTATCTTCTTGACCAAAAATACAAAAGAGAGTGGGATAGAAATCGGTAATTCGTTAGAATTCGATTTCTGTCCCACTCTCCGCACACTTGAGCAGGGCTGTAAAAGCTGATGAAATCAGCGTAATAGAGTCACTCAACCACTGCGTCTTGCTCGACAATCCAAAGAGACAATTGAGAGGCTAGGACTTTTATGCGAAAACTCAAAAGAGCGCAAAAAGACTCCCCTTGTGATATAATGAAGGTGAAAAAATTGTATTAGGCTACTGGCTCGTCTCTAGTAGCCTTTTTTGTAGCACAAACTCCTGATAAGTGAGATTTTCTTTCAAAAGGATATAAGCTATTTTAAGAAGTTGATGTGCGAGTGCAATCGTTGCTGCGGTCCTCTCCTGCTTTGAATCTGTAATAACGCTCTGCTAGTGGACTTCCTTTTGTCTTTTTGCCGCAAAAAGCTTGACAGAGACACCTTTTTGAAATAGGAGTGCCATGTCTGATTTTTGTGCCCACTCTTTTTACTCGGCACTTTCATTATTTCCAGGACACAAACCAGCCCGAGAAGCGAGATGTCCAGCTGTTGGAAACTGGCTCATGTCTACCCCAATTTCCGCTATGATCACAGAGGCTGTAATAAGATCCATACCAGGAATAGAATCTAGGATTTCCACTGGTCTCTCATAGAGATTTAGATAGCCGTTCATACGCTCTTTCCCAAACAATCGATTTGTTTTTGATAAAAATCATAACTCTCAAGGACTGACCTAACATAAAACGATGATGAGCCGAAAAATACCCATCAAGTGCCTCAAGGGTTGGGGAACTTTTCTTTTCAAACTGAGTATAAACAGATTGGTGGATCATTCTTGGGGTGAAGGGCGTCTCATCAATAAGCAGTTGCAGTAAGTTTCGACCAGAAGCATCATGATATCTTCTATGTAGTTGTCAACTCAATACCTCCTGATTGGAGGATTTTATGGATCCGATTGGTCTCACGATTACGGCTCTCACATAGTGTTTCCGTTGTCGTGTAGCTCTCTCAATTCTTGAATGGTTTCATCAGAACGAAACTGCGAGGGAGAAGGCTACAATTCAGTTAATTGAGGCAATCCAGTGAGCATCTTTCTTATCTGTTTTTGACCCGGAATAGCTTTCATATGAGCAGGCTGACTAGGATGAGTTCAAAGTCATCACAGAGTTCATGCTGTACAGGTCTCCAGTAAACCTCCTGTGCTTTCCATGCCGACGGCTTCTACATGAAATTGACTGAGAAAATCATGACAGGCTTTTTAATCCTTTTTGTCGTTGTATCAAACTGAGCCATTTCACGCTTTTGGACGAGTAGAAGTGAGCGACATGACATACAAAACCACAACAGTAGCTTGAGTGGACATCAATACCTGCACAAGATTGATGAGAATATCCATTGTGATTCTCTCCATTTATAAAGTTAGAGGAGCTTGTCACCGATAACGTTGTCGTATTTTTATACTCATGCTCAAGGCGATATTTTGGGGTACTCGTCTGGTAGAGTGGATTAGTTTTGTCCCACGAAAGTGATATTCAAGAAATTATCAATCACAAAGCCCTCACTTAGATTATACTTCTAAATGAAGGCTTTTGTCTTTATTTTCATGTTTCTGTGGGTGACGACTGTCATCGCTGTCTGTCCCAGCCTCTACGATTTGAAAGAGCCTGATGCATCTTTTGGCTTATTCTAGTTAATTTCTTCTGCGCTGCCCTTGATCCAGCAGGGTTTGATGATCTTTT
>BNJU01000851.1_pt1 | contig 51459 bp, 86 predicted proteins | sample 8539281 | NCBI WGS metagenome assembly BNJU01 (sample SAMD00202456, study PRJDB9452) | human saliva metagenome | isolation source: human saliva | place: Japan | reverse complement strand
CTAAGCAAGGTATGGAAAAAGTGACGGCGATTATTCGTGCGGTAAAAGATATTGGCTTAGAACACTCGGGACGCTCGGGTTTGCTGCAAGATGGTATGTGGAAGATAAAAGATGCGGGATTGGATTATTACAATCCAATCTTGATCACACCAGAGAATTACCACAATGTCATTGGTACACGTCGTTTTGATGATCGTTTAAGCACATTAGGAGTGCGTCGTGTCGGTGTGAAAAGTTTGCCGCGGCGGTATTGTGGGCATGAGACGAAACCCGTAAAGAGCGAGCTGGTCTCAGTGCAAGTTTGGCAAATCTTGATCCGCAGCCAGAGTCGTGCCAATTAACCAGTGAGTAGTGCGAAGGCACACCAATGGCAGATGCAGCTGATTTAGACTGGACGAGAGTTTGTTCGCACTATTGCCGTTGCTGCGTATTACTATGCCGAAAAGAGTTATGTTCGTCTTTCTTGCGGGTCGTCAAGGCATGGTGAAAAAGTACAAACGCGATATGGCTTTTATGGCGGGAGCAATTCCATTTCTATGGTGACAAAGTTGTTGGTGACAGGTAATCCAGAAGAAGATGGCGATCAGCTGCTCATGGCTAGAGTGGATCTTGAGCCCGGAAAACGGAGAAAAATGAAAACCACTCGACAGAAGTGGTCATAGTGCGGTGAAATTCACCGCGCTTTTATGTGAAACTTACACTTGTTCCAGTTAGGGCAGGCTGAATTTTGTTTAGCATTTCTTTTAATAAAGCGCTGGTGCAGCCACGATGTTGCCTGAGCGTAAATAGCCATGACCTGCATTGAAATCACCCACTAAACCGCCTGCTTCACGCACGATTAAATCACCCTGCTGCGCAATCCCAAGGTTTTAAGCCCATTTCGAAATAACCGTCAACGCGACCTGAAGCCACATAGCAAAGGTCTAATGCGGCGAACCCGTGACGGACAATCTGCTGCTTCATCAATTAAGTTATTCATGATAGCAAATTGAGTTGGCATCAAGCTTGGTTGTTTGAATGGAAAACCGGTACTAAAATCGCCCGTTAAGTTCATTTTGGCTATCTACACGTAAACGCACTTCATTTAATTTTTGCGCCTTCACGCACACAGCAGTGAATAATTCATTACGAATAGGATCGTAAACCACCTACTTCGGTACGGTTTTTACACGGATAGCAATAGAAACAGAGAAATGTGGCAAACCTTTTACAAAGTTGGTTGTGCTGCCATCTAGTGGATCAATCACCCATTGAATATCACTGTCTTTTTGCCTTCTAATGCACCACGTTCTTCACTGATAATTGTAGCTGATCAGGATAGATTTTGAATAATTTCAATGATCTCAGCTTCAGCAGCTTTATCGACGCTAGTCACATAATCATTAATACCTTTTTTTACTTGTTTGGATGTCATCACGGCGCTCATGGTTTTGTAATCACGTTGCCCGCTTTTCGTGACCGCACGAATAGCGATATTAACATTGGTTCATATTTCCACCAGATTTTAAAGAACAGATAAATGGGTCGCCTATTATAAGGGAGTTTTTAGTAAATAGCCAGTTGAAAATGTTTAATTCACGGTTTTTCCCGTTTTTAAATGAAATTTGCGATCAGTATCGCATAGAGTATGCGATTTGGCTTTCTTCTAAAAGGAATTTTAAAGTGCGGTCAAAAAGAGGCATTTTATGTATAAAGGGATAACCTTATTAGAAACCTTGATTGATATTATTTTAAGCATAACGTTGAGCGTTTGCGTGCCTAAATGGCAGAAGAACGATCCCAAATATTTTCTCGAAAAGAGCAACAACGGCTTTATTTTTCTTACGTAATATTCAAGCGAGGACGGAAAAACTCATCAGCGATTTGGTTTATTTTGGCCAATCAAGATACGGGCAAATCAACGTTGGTGTATCACAGCTCAAGTAAAAAGCGATCATTTTGTGATTGTTTTCATCCCAGGAGTGTCCTAAAACCTTTATGCGCATTTTTACTATCCTTATTTTTGAAGGCAAAAACGAGTGCTGATGACTTTCGATTATATCCGTCAGAAGTGGCGGGTGAAATTTAATGGGAGAAATGACCAGTGAAACGGAAATTGTTTTTATGTTACAGGCTGAAGAGCATCGAACATTGTTCTCTTTTTCAATGTTGGCAGTATCAAATTAAAGTCTGATCAAAGCAGCGAGTGCATGTACAAGATGAAACCATCTAAAGGCGAAACATTGGTGAGCTTATTGATTTCACTCGGCTTATCCGCTTTATTGTTATGTGGTTGCACAATTTTTGTGCAAACTCAACAGCAAAATCAGCGTTTAATGTTACAACTCAAATTACAAGCGGAATTACAACGCACAATTCAACTCATCGGGAAAGATCTGCGTCGAATAGGCTTTCGAGCCACCAGCTAAAAACTCATTGAAGATAATCTGGCTTTATTCGAATTGGACGAAAAGACAGTAATACGCTGCTCAAGCAGACAATGCACCATCAAATAGCTGTGTCTTATTTTTATGATTTGAATAATGAAATGGCTGTATTGGTGAAAAATACACAAAAATACCTGCGTAAATGGCGTTAAAAATGTGGCAAAAAATATCGAAAAAGAAAGAGCTATTTGAGTTTTACAACTTAACGGCAAAATGATCGAAACCAAACAAACTTATAAAAATGCAGTAAATGCAGATTGTCGTTCCAGACAGAGTGTCGGCGTGCTTTAACGCAATCTACTTGTAACTGCTGGGTGGTGGATGGACAGATTTATTGGATGAAAAGAGGTTTGAGATTTCTCAATTACGTTTTGATTGGTTAAAAGGCAGGGTAAAGGGATTGAAAATCAAACTCTGGGAAATCTTTGCAACACATAAGCATATTCAATATGAAACTTCGCTTGTGGGTACCTATTATACATCAAGAAGAATGATGATGAAAGAAAAGTTGCTTGACACTGACGGCACTGATTTTACTTTCGGGATTGGCATTGATCTTATTATTTGATGAACAAGATCTTTGCGTCGAGCTCAAATGAGTCAGCGAAAATATTATGTAGAACAGAGTCTTTCTTTACAGAAAATCAGTCAGCAGCAACAAACGACACATTTGCCAAAACTTTTGCCTTTAAATATGGATACTGAAAAAGTGGATGATCTTTTCGGAGTCTTCAGAGGGCAGAGGACAAAGTCGCCTATTCTGTTTGGTGTAAACGCTGGGTTATTTGAGAAATCACCACAAAAAGGCATTAATGAAAATATGCCAGAGATTTTATTTCCAGCGAAAAACAAGCTGATTTCAACCGCACTTTAGTGAGTCAGATACTACTTTTAATTACTCACACCGCAAGTGTATTGGGTAACGCAAAGCCAATTAGAAATTAAAAGGAATGTAAGTGGTATTCCACTAGCAGAAGGAGATTTAACTTTTAACAGGCAAAGGACGAATTAGTGGTGCAGTGATTACAGGTGGTTCACTAAAGTTAGAGGAGGGCGTGACGGTGGCTTACGGTAAAGCCGTGGTAACAAAAACTCGTACAGAGAATATAGCCGAAATGGCGTTTGGTGGATAAAGTTGGAGTGATTTAATGCGCAGATCAAAGTGAATAAAGGCATGTCGTTAATGCTCACTTTTATTAGCTTTATCGATTTTTCAGCGGGTTATTTTTGATCTTTAACCGATGGACGACGCGAGCAACGGAAAATGCGGTCACAAGTTTTTCAAGAATTTTCAGGCGATTCAGAATTGCTGAGAATCAGGCTCAACGTCAGTTTTTAGACATCTTGTGAAAAATAGCGTACAACAAAATGGCATTCAATTTGCAATTCAATGTAGTCATCATCAAGTGAATATACGCTATCCTCAAGGTGAATTTTTATTGAAAACCGAGTAAAATAACGCATTGTTTTTGCTTTCAAAAAGGGCGTTACTGTTCGTTACTTATTATTCAACCAACCAGAAATTCAAAAGGATATTTTAGTTTCGCTGTTGGAAAATTTACCGCAAGCATGATCCAGTTTCAATCTGACATTGTGTTAGTGCAAAAGTCCCAGGATGGCACAATGGTTGCAAATGGAGGTGCTACGCGGCGTTGCAGCGAATTTCTAATTCATGCCTTCCAGTTTTTGTTGGAAACTTTGACCTGATAATTTGCCGAATGTTTCCACGCAAAACCCTTTTGAAAAAGATTCAACGTTATGGCGATTCAATGCGATTAATCCCTAGCTTTTTACAGCAAGAATTTGAACCATTAAAAATATTTGCGTCTTCACCTGCGTCAGAACAGCAAAAACTTTATCAATTAAGCCTAAAAAGTTGCCGATTTATTTGACCAATATCGTCCTATCGTCCCGAATGGTTGCATGCGGGAGGAAAATAACGATGAAAAGATCTTGGCTCAAAATTAATCGGCAAAAAAGCAGAGAGACGGCGCGTTGAAATCCTACCTTTCTTTCTCAAATTAAAGGCAATATTCACTGGCAGGGGAATTTTTATGAGCGTAATGACGGATGTCAACGTGATTTTTCGGTGGAGAAAGCAAAACATCGTGCTGCCCTCAATCAACAATTTTTAGCATTATGTCGTGATCCCAATGCGACACTCAACTTACCAGAACGTATTTTTATTTTTGGTATTCCGGCATTGCCAACGGTTTATCTCAATATTTTCCAAGGTATTTCAGCTAAAACAGACGTGCATTTATTCTTCAATAATCCATGTCAAGAATATTGGGGCGACTTGCGAGATCTGAGTAAATCCTATTTATTAGAAAGACAGCGTTTCGTGCAAGAAAGTAATGATGTGAAGCCTTTAATTTCAGCCGAGCAAGTGTCATGGGAACCTGCTGACCTTGATTGTACCAATCAACAAGAAGAATTATTCAGCGGAAATCCGCTTTTAGCCTCTTGGGAAAAATGGGACGGGATTTTCTCTATCAATTGGGTACGATGATGAGGAAAATATTCAAACTATTTCCCGTGATTACTATGCAGAACTTCCCGACGTTGTTAGGGGCAGATCCAAAATCAAATTTTGACGTTAAGTCATGGTGCATTAAATGTCGTGAAAAATGACCGCTCTTTGGTCGTGGTGAAATCTTGCCAGCAGCGCGATGCGAGAAGTTGAAGTGCTGCATGATTATTTGTTTGATTGGTTTGTTCAATCAAAATCAGCATAAGCCAAAAGAAGAACAGATTGCACCAAAAGATGTGGTGGTCATGGTGGCCGATATTAATCTATACGCCTTATATTCAGGCTGTCTTTGGTGCGAATGAGTGCGGATGACACTGTTGATTCCGATTCTGATTTCGAGACAGTATTGTCTGAAAGTGATGTGATCGTGTCGAGCTATCTTTCCTCTGTCAAATTTAGAGAAAGTCAGTTTTGGCGCGGAAGAAAGTGCTGGCTGTGGATATTCCCGCTGATCCGTGAACGTTTTAATATTGCCCTTGCGAGATCTCCGAACAAATCCGCTGAATGGTGGAAAGAGTCGGTATTCGTTTTGGTTTAGAAAAACTGCAGAATACACTGAATTTTATCGCGTGAGCAGCGGGGACTTGAACGTATGACTGAGGTTATGCGATGCGTGAAAGACAAGGTGTTTGGCAAGACAGTCTTGGGACTTGATAGTAGCTATGGATTGAAAGGGCAGTTAGTCGGTGCGGTGAATCAATTTTTAGCAGCTAAATAAATGGCATCAAGATTTGCAAAAAGGCACACATATTGAAAAATGGCGGCAGAAAAATTGACCGCACTGACGGATTTCTGTGCAAATGAAGAAACTGCGGATACCTTATATATTCAAGATTGGCTATCAATGCAGCACGATGATTTACAGGCCGTCAATTTTGAAGAAACCTTTGCAAGCGGATGTGATTGCGGAAGTGATGTCTGCACGTTTGAAGAAACGCAAACGGCCTTCGTTTCTTAGCGGGAAAAGTGAATTTCTGCACACTTTACCAATGCGTTCCATTCCTTTTAAAGTGGTGTGTTTGCTTGGGATGAATGAGGCGGATTACCCGCGCAGTCATACACCAAATAGTTTTTGACTTAATGCAATATCATCATCAAAAAGGCGATCGTGTTCGTCGAGATGATGATCGTTACTTATTCCTCGAAGCCTTACTGGCTGCAAGATCCCATTTTATGTGAGTTATGTGGGCTCTTCAATTGTGATAATCAACCTAAAAGAACCCTTCAGTATTGGTGAGCCAGTTAATTGATTATATTAATCATTATTCAGACAATGGCGAGAATTGAACAACATCCAATGACGGCGTTTAGTCCAAGCAATTTCAAAATGAAGGGAAAATTAACCGCTCTTTTGCAAAAATGGCTAGCCGATTGCGCAATTCCAGAAAGAAAATGTCATGAATTTGTTGTGCCGATGGGCGAAAAATCAAGAGTCAATAACGAAATTGAACTCGATCGTTTTTGTGAGTTTTGTTGAAAATCCAGTGAAAATTCTTTTTGAAAAAGCAACGGCGTGTATTTCCGAGATGAAGACGATCGCATTGAAGAAAGTGAAAACTTCACGTTAAATGGTTTGGATCATTATCGCATTAGTAATGAGTTATTGCATTTAGAGGAAGCGCAATTTAGCGATTATTTTGCGAAACAGCGAGTGAAAGGCATCATGCCACGCGGCGAGTTTGCGGAAGTTTGTGCGCAATCCATTCGTGCTGATGTATTGGCTTTTTAAAGAGAAATTAGGATTATTCTTCACCACACAGTAGAGTGTCGATTTTGTGGTGGAAACGGCACAAGGCAATATTCGCTTGTTTGGCTATATGGAGCCATTATTTGTGATGAAAATCAGATAATCGAGCATGACGTTTGCAAAATATAAAGATCGTTATCGTATTCGCCCATGGCTTTATTATCTCATTCAACTGGCGACAAAAAGAGAACGCACTGCCACCACGCATTATCGCTAAGAGATAAGGATTTAACATTAAAAACAATAGAAAAATCAACCGCACTTGAGAAACTGAAAATGTATGTCGAGGCTTATTTACAAAAGCCAGCAACAAATTCAGCTCATTCCAACGGAAAATATAGCGAAGTTTATTGAAAAAGATGAAAGTGCGGTCAATTTTGACAATGTTTTGACGAATATTGAATCCCTTGCGAAAGATGATCCTTATGGTTACGGTAAAGCTGATCTTTATTGGGCGAGGGTGTTGGGGCAAACAGAACAATTTAAATCGCAGGATGGTCTTTTTGCAGTTGGTGAAACAAACCACATCCTGGTTTGAGAAATGTTGTCTTAAAGCGGATCTTCAGATCGAAAAAGATCTTGGATTTTTGATAAGATGCTGACTTAAGAATAATTTTGAAAAGGATCTAAAATGCGTTGTCCGTTTTGTTCAACTGAAGAAACTAAGGTGATTGACAGCCGTTTGGTTTCTGATGGGTATCAAGTGCGTCGTCGTCGAGAATGCAGGGAATTGTCATGAACGCTTTACCACCTTTGAAACAGCCAGATTAGTGGTGCCAAAAATTGATTTAAAATGATGGGTCACGCGAGCCGTTTAACGAAGATAAATTGCGTAGCGGTATTCAACATGTCGTTAGAAAAACGCCCTGTAAGTTCGGATGATGTGGAAAAAGCCATCAGCCATATTATTATCAATTACGTGCGACAGGGTGAGCGCGAAGTGCCAAAAGTCATCTCGTGGGCAAATTAGCCATGAATGAGCTGAAAGAATTAGATAAAGTGGCGTATATCCGTTTTGCGTCCGTTTACCTGAGCTTTTGATAATATCAATGAATTTACTAAAGAAATTGAAAGCAAGGGATTAGTATGGTGACACCTTTTTCCCTGATGACGTGAAATTTATGCGAACAGGCTCTTGAGCTTTGCGGCAAAGGGCAGTACACCACTACGCCTAATCCATCCAGTAGGGATGTTGTTGGTTAAAAAACGGTGAAATTGTCAGGAAAGGGTTTCATTTTAAAGCCGGTCAGCCTCATGCAGAACGTGTCGGCGTTGGCAGATGCCGGTGAGAAAGCGAAAGGCGCAACCGCTTATGTGACGCTTGAACCTTGTTCTCATTATGGACGCACGCCACCTTGTGCATTAGGTTTAATTGAAGCAGGGGTCAGTCGAGTTGTCGCCGCCATGGCCGATCCTAATCCTCAAGTGGCTGGCAAGGGCTTAAAATGTTAGCCGATGCAGGCATACCAAGTGCGGTCAATTTATTGAACGAACAAGCAGAAGCCTTAAATAAAGGTTTTTCTCAAACGTATGCGAACAGGTAAGCCTTATGTGCAGCTAAAATTAGCCATGAGTTTAGATGGCCGAACAGCCATGGCGAGCGGTGAAAGCAAGTGGATCGCGGGTGAAGCAGCTCGTGCAGATGTACAAAAAATGCGAGCCAAAGCGACCGCACTTTTATCTACAAGTGCTACCGTGTTAGCCGATGATCCAAGCTTGAACGTGCGTTGGAATCAATTCCCCGATGATCTAAAAGCGGAATATGCTGAAGATACTGTGCGTCAGCCTATTCGCATAATCTTAGATTCTAAAAATCGAGTTCAACCAAACCATCAATTGTTCATACCCATTCGCCAGTTTGGCTTGTGGGTTTCAATTCCACGAGGATATGTCTGTATTCCTGATTTCTGTGAGCAAATGTTCTGCCAGAAAACTATGATTTTCGATCTATTGATGACGAAAATTAGGTAGCGACAAGTGAAATTCTGTTTGGAGTTTGAAGCCAGCGCCAATTTGCGGGAAGCCTGATTGAACAACATGCTGTAGATGAATTAATCATTTATGTCGCCCCAAAAGCTCTTGGGAGATAAACGCTCGAGGATTATGCCAACTCCGCATTTGGAAAAACTTGCTGATGCTCCCATTGTAGCAACTGCAAGAATGTGAAAAAGAATTGAGGGATGATTTAAAGCTCAGTTATTTACCTAACTTATTAATAAAAGAATAAAAATGTTTAAAAACTTTTCCACTCCGCCCTTTGGGGGCTTGCTGCAGCAGGTGTTATTTTGTTTGCCGTTCCCTGAAAAGCTCAATAACAGCAGCCTTTTCTCTGCTGATGATATCGTTTCGTTTAATAGTGCCGTGAGATGCTTCTCCTGCCGTCGTGAATGTGTACAACCGATCTTTTTCTTCTGCCAGCATTAATGATAGCGATCAATTACAGGTAAATAACTTGGGTTCTGGCGTGATTATGACCAAAGACGGTTATATTCTCACCAATAAACACGTTATTCAAAATGCTCGATCAGATTGTGGTGGCACTGCAAAACGGCAATATTTATGAAGCGAATTTAATCGGTTCGGATAATTTGACGGATCTTTGCGGTATTAAAAATTAAAGCAACCAATCTTTCTACCATTCCACAAAATAAAGAACGCCTAAGTACGAGTTGGGTGATATTGCTCTTGCTATTGGTAATCCGTATAACCTTGGTCAAAGTGTTTCCCAAGGATTATCAGTGCGGTAGGGGCGTAGTGCCGTAGGGGTTCTTTAGGTCGTCAAAACTTTATTCAAACAGATGCATCAATTAACCGTGGTAACTCTGGTGGCGCGTTGATTAACTCAGCTGGGCGAATTAGTGAGGGATCAGCACGTTAAGTATTGGTAAAAGCAGCCAATGAAATTGCAGAAGGTCTGAAATTTTGCGATTCAATCAGTATTGCTAATGATGTGTTATATAAAATTATTCGCGATGGACGCGTGATTCGTGGTTATTTTTGGGGTACAAAGTGAAATCACCGCTAATTCAAACGGTGGTATCGTGATTACAGGCGTGACTGCCAATAGCCCTGCAGCGAAAGCGGGAATCAGTGGGGATGTGATTTTACGTTTAAATAAACAAGATAACCTGTCTATTCGTGAAATGATGCAAATTATCAGTGATACTAAACCGAATACAGAAGTCATCGTTACCATTTCTCGCTTTAGGTAAAGTGATTGATCTCCCTGTGATTATTGAAGAGTTCCCGTCTAATTAAGGATATATTGTGGAAGTTAAAACCAGTCACTTTTTTGCCTGTTTAGATCGTCTTCGCTTAATTCAGCGTTGGTCATTGATGCGCAATATTGAAAAGGAAAACTTGGCGGAGCATAGCCTGCAAGTTGCCTTTGTGGCACAAGCTTTGGCCATTATTAAAAATCAATTTTTTGGTGGGGAAGTGAATCCTGAGCGTATTGCGGTGATGGCGATGTATCATGATACCTCTGAAATTTTTACCGGTGATTTGCCGACTCCAATTAAATATTTCAATTCTGAAATCACGCATGCTTATAAAGATATTGAAGCGGCAGCTGAATTGCATTTAATTAGCTTGCTCCCGACTGAATTGCAAGAGAGTTTTGCTCCATATTTAGATAGTGAGCAATTTAGCCCAGAAGAAAAGCATCTAGTAAAACAAGCGGATTTGATTTGTGCTTATATCAAGGCTCAATTTGAATTAGAGCATGGTAACCATGAATTTAAAACAGCGAAAAAACGTTTAGAAAATCTAATGGAACAATGGCACAGTCAAGAAATGGATTATTTTTACAGGTCTTTTTGCCGAGTTTTGGACGCTCGATTGATGAGATAGCGTTATAAATTAAAATAAAAAAGTGCGGTTAATTTTAACCGCACTTTTTGTTTCTAGGATTATTTCAATGTTGCCAAAATAATCTGTTCTGGATCCACGTGTAACCACACATCTTGTCCCACTTTCCAACCATCTTTGCTATGAATACTGGCACAAAATTCAATTGAGCTATCTTTATTTGCACAATGGCTTCTTCGTTTTTCCATTGAAAGAATAGTCGCTTGGAAGAGGTTATTTTTCTTCTAATGGGGTGGTACTAATTTTCACCCAAGGGGCTTTAAACATGACCATCACTTCTTTTTCAGTAATGAGTCTGAGACGCTCAGCACTGCGCATTGTGATTGAAACATGTAATGGATGAGGCAAATCCTGAATGTTTACTGCAACAATGCAGCGAGAGTCCACAATATGTTGACTTGCAACCTTACCAAAAAATTGATTGCGCGCGCTACTTTGTAAGGAGAATTTTGCCGTTGCTGAAAGGAGACTGTTTAGTGGGATCGTCTCATCTTGCAGAATATGGAATGCGTGCTCTTGTGTTTGTTCGAGTAAATCATAAAGCTGCAGCAAACGCTCAGCATAAGTGGTTAATGAAGTACCGCCCCCATTTTTCCCACCGATATTACGTTCTAAAAAGCGGTTTAGGGGCTGATTTTATTCATTGCCTCAAAGGTGATCCCAAAGCACTTTTTATAGCTCACTTTAGCGTTTTTGGCTGCTTGGTTGATTGAGCCACATTCTTTAATTTCTTTTAAGAGGCGAACACGTTTTGGATCAATAAATAATTCTTGATGAAGTTTGATTGTCAGTAAAATTTCAGTTTGTTTCATCATCTCCTCCTAATGCACAATTCTATTCATTTTACTTGATCTTTGAGTTTTTCTGTATGCTTATTTGAAAAATTCAAGTTATAATTTACTCGTAGTATATTTTTATATATAGTTTCATTTATATAGGGAGATAAATAATGAAAATTAACTAAATTTGCAACCACACTTTTTAATTGCGGGTATGGGTGTATCTTTTGCTGCATCAGCAAAAGTGACTGTATTTGCTGCCGCTTCAATGACTGATGCGTTACAACAAATTGCGGATCAATACCAAACTGAAAAGCCAAATAATACCGTCGTTTTCTCTTTTGCTTCTTCTTCTACCCTTGCAAAAACAAGTTGAAGAAGGTGCACCTACAGAACTTATTTATTTCAGCTAGCAACAAATGGATGAAATATTTATCGGATAAAAATCTCACTGTAAAAGAAACTGAAAAAAAGTATAGTGGCAATGAATTAGTGTTAATTGCACCAGCCAAAAGTGCCGCTAATTCAGTAGATATTGCAAAAGGTGAATGGATTAAAGGCTTAAAAGACAGCTATTTATCTGTAGGTGATCCTGCGCACGTTCCTGCAGGACAATATGCAGAAGAGTCATTAACGAAATTAAATTTATGGGATCAAGTTAAAGATAAATTAGCGCGTGCGAAAGACGTGCGTGGTGCGTTAGCCTTAGTTGAACGCGCTGAAGCGCCTTACGGTATTGTGTATAGCACCGATGCGAAAGTGAGTAACTCAGTGAAAACAGTCGGCGTATTCCCGAAAGACAGTTATAAACCAGTTGAATATCCCGTTGCGATTTTAAAAGATCATGACAATCGCGGATACCCGTGATTTCCTTAATTACTTAGAATCGAGCGCAGCGAAAAAAATATTTGTTGAATATGGTTTCTCTGTGAAATAATGAGCTCAGACTTTATAAAGAAAGGACAGGAAACTGTCCTTTTTGTTATCTCTAAAGAAATTTCGACATATCGACATATACACAAGGAAATATTTTGCTCTCTTGGTTTCAATTAAGCCCGATGGAATGGGATGCGATTCACTTAAGCATGAGTGTCGCATTGAGTTCTATGCTTTGGAGTTTGCCCTTCGCAATTTTTATTGCTTGGTTACTAGCTCGTAAGGAATTTTACGGTAAGTCGCTGGTTACAGGGATTATTCATCTGCCTTTGGTATTGCCGCCGGTGGTTATCGGTTATTTATTATTAGTCGCCATGGGGCGTAATGGCTTTATTGGCAAGTATTTATATCAATGGTTTGGCTTATCCTTCGGCTTTAGCTGGAAGGGGGCGGTATTAGCTTCTGCAGTGGTGGCATTTCCATTGGTTGTGCGGGCGATTCGTCTTTCCTTGGAAAGCATTGATTTTAAATTAGAGCAAGCCGCACAAACGCTTGGCGCTTCGCCTTGGCGAGTCTTTTTTACAATCACGCTACCTCTTTCTCTTCCAGGTGTATTGGCGGGTTTAGTATTAGGTTTTGCACGCTCTTTAGGGGAGTTTGGTGCAACTATTACTTTCGTTTCCAATATTGCGGGAGACTCAAACCATTCCTTTAGCGATGTATTCATTTATCCAAACACCTGGCGCAGAAGCACAAACTGCACGCCTTTGCTTGTTTGCGGTGATCCTTTCATTAATTTCCTTATTGCTTTCCGAAGCCTTAAGTAAACGGATGCAGAAAAAATTGGGGCAGGGCGATGCTACACATTAATGTACAACAACAATTAGGGTCGCCTGACCTTACGTGCGGATCTGCAACTGCCAACTCAGGTGTGACGGCTATTTTTGGTTTGTCGGGTTCGGGTAAAACCTCATTGATTAATTTGGTGAGTGGTTTAACTCATCCTGATCAAGGGATTTATTCGTTTAAATGACCGCACTTTGGTGGATGTGGAGAACGGTGAGAATCTCCCCGTGCATCAGCGCAAAATCGGCTATGTATTCCAAGATGCCCGTTTATTTCCGCATTACAACGTCAAAGGCAATTTGCGTTATGGCATGAAGCATGTCAGCCGTGAAGACTTTTGACTATATCGTTCAGCTACTTGGTATTGAACCGTTACTCAAACGCTATCCTCTGACTTTATCGGGTGGCGAAAAAAACAACGTGTGGCGATTGGGCGAGCCTTGATAACAGATCCTGATATTTTGTTAATGGATGAACCGCTTTCAGCTTTAGATGTGCCTCGCAAACGTGAGCTTATGCAATATCTGGAAAGTCTATCCAAAAGAAATTAATGTGCCGATTTTATATGACGCACAGTTTGGATGGATTATTACGTTTGGCCGATCGTGTTGTACTGATGGAAAACGGCAGAAGTGAAAAGCCTATGACACCTTAGAAAATGTGTGGAACAGTCCGTTATTTTGCCCCTTGGAAAGGCGAGATCGGAACAGAGTAGTGTGTTGGCGTTGCCAGTATATTTACATAATCCAACCTATAAAATGACCGCACTTTCTTTGGGCGAACAACAGCTTTGGATTAATGAAGTACATCATCAAGCGAATGAAAAAGTACGCGTCTGTATTTATAGTTCCGATGTGTCACTTACTCTCAGCAAGCCAGAGCAAACGAGTATTCGTAATATCTTACGAGGGCAAATTGTGCAAATCGTTCCGCAAGAGAATCGCATTGATATTGCGGTGTTGGTGGAAGGGCATAAAGTTTGGGCAAGTATCAGTAAATGGGCGTTTAATGAATTGCATTTTGATCAAGGCATGGATGTTTATGTACAAATAAAAGCCATTTCTGTCGTGTAAAAGTCATTGCTTATGAAATAAAAGTGCGGTCAATTTCAAAACTGTTTTAAAATTGACCGCACTTTCTGTTTAGGATTACTTACCTAAGTTATCAAAGAATTTCTTCACACCGTCTAAAAAGCTTGAAGATTTCGGGCTATGAGATTTTTGCCCTTTCAAACTTTCTTCCAGTTTTTCTAATAATTCTTTTTGTTCTTTATTTAAGTTTACTGGTGTTTTCAATCACCACGCGACAAATAGGATCGCCTGCGTAGCCAGCTACGTGTAGAGGTCACCCTTTACCACGCATACGGAACAGTTTGCCTGTTTGGGTTTCCGCAGGAATTTTGAGTTTCACTTTTACCGTCTAAGGTTGGGACTTCAATTTCACCACCTAACGCTGCCATTGAGAAACTGATTGGCACTTCGCAGTAGAGGTTGTTTCCATCACGTTCAAAGATATGATGTTCTTTAACGTGAATCACCACATATAAATCGCCTGCTGGTGCACCATTTTCGCCAGCCGCACCTTCACCGCTTAAACGTAATTGGTTGCCGGTATCCACACCTGCTGGGATTTTAACGGACAGGTTTTTCTTCTTGTGAACACGACCTTCGCCATGGCAGCTTTTACATGGTTTTTCAATTTTCTTACCAGAACCATGACAAGTCGGACAAACCGCTTCAGTTACGAAGAAGCCTTGTTGACGACGAACACGACCAGAGCCATGACAGCTTGGACATGTCTCAACTTTTGATCCTTTTTCTGCACCAGAGCCATCACAGCTATCACAGTGAGCAAGCGTATTGATTTGGATGTCTTTGGTTGTACCTTTTACGGCTTCTTCTAACGTAATTTGGATGTCATAACGTAAATCTTCACCACGCACTACACGCTGACGACCGCGTCCGCCACCGCCGAAGATATCGCCGAACATATCACCAAAAATATCACCAAAATCAGCGCCACTGAATCCGCCACCGAAGCCTCCGCCTCCCATGCCACCTTGTTCAAAGGCTGCGTGACCGTATTGATCGTAAGCCGCACGTTTTTCTTTATCACCTAAAGATTTCATAGACTTCTTGGATTTCTTTAAATTTTTCTTCTTTGGCTTTATCACCTTTTGGTTCTATCAGGGTGATATTGCATGGCAAGTTTTTGTAAGCACGTTTAATTGCTTTTTCATCTGCGCCACGTTCAACACCAAGAACGTCGTAATAATCTTTCTTTGCCATAATGTTTTCGTTTTCCGTTTAAAAATATAAATTTAAAAAAATTTTATTTTGTTATTGTGTAGTACTGCATTAACAACATACCTAACAATAAAAAATGATGCCGAAGGCAGAAATATCAAGAGTAAATACGTTAATTTATACTTGTTTTTGTTTGCTTACTATTAAGATAAGTAAACAAATAAAAAAATAAAGCGATAAGCTGAACGTTTTTATCTCTCTATTTAAAAGTGGCGAGCAATTTGCCTGCCTTATAATACTTATTTCGCTGCAGCGAATGCTTGCTCTAAGTCAGCTAAAATATCTTGAATATTTTCAATACCACAAGAAAGACGAATAAGCCCTGCAGAAATACCGGCTTGCTCTAGTTCAGCTTCACTTAATTGGCGATGTGTTGAAGTCGCAGGATGTAACGCACAAGTACGAATATCGGCTACGTGTACTTCACGTGAGGTCATTTTGTAATGCGTTTTAACCATTTTGCTGCGGTTTCTTTGCCACCTTTAATCTCAAAGGAAATGACACCACACAAACCGTTAGGTAAATATTTTTGTTTGAGCGCGTAATCTGGTGAGCTCGATAAGCCTGGGTAATTCACTTTAGCGACTTGCGGATGTTTTTCTAAAAACTCGGCTACGGCCTGTGCATTTTCATAATGACGTTGCATACGAAGTGCAAGGGTTTCCATACCTACATTCAATAAGAAACTATTTTGTGGGGCAGGGCGCTGCACCTAAATCACGCATTAATTGAACACGCGCTTTGACAATATAAGCCGCAGGGCCGAAGGTTTCTGTATAAACTAAACCGTGATAAGTTTGGTCTGGTGTGCTTAGTTGCGGATATTTACCGTTATTCAATTAAAGTTACCACCATCAGTAATGGACCCACCTAAGAGCAATAGCATGACCATCTAAATATTTAGATGTGCTGTGAATGACCACGTTTGCGCCAAATTCGATTGGGCGACAAAAATAGGGGGTGGCAAAAGTGTTATCAATTAATAATGGCGCCTCTGCAGCTTTCGCTAAGGCAGCAAATTTTTCAATATCCAACACGCGTAAAAGCAGGGGTTCGCAATGGTTTCAGCAAAGACAGCTTTTGTATTTGGACGAATCGCTTTTTTGAGTTCTTCAAGTGGTAAGTCTTGATCCACAAAACTCACTTCAATGCCCATTTTTTTGAATGTATGGGCAAATAAATTGTAAGTGCCGCCATACACATAAGAAGAGGAAATGAAGTGATCGCCCGCTTCTAAAATATTCAGCATTGCGTAGAAAACAGCAGATTGACCTGAGGCAGTACACATTGTTGCAACGCCACCTTCAAGTGCCGTGATTTTTTCTTCCGCAGCATTTCGTTGTTGGGTTTTGCTAGGCGAGTATAAAAATAACCGGCAGCTTGTAAAATCAAATAACTTGCCAATTTCTTCTGCAGAATCGTAGGTATAAGTTGTGCTTTTGTACGATAGGGTTGAACACGTGGCTCACCGTTTTTAGGGCTATAGCCCAGCATGGAGCATTTCGTTTCGAATTTCATTGTTTTTCCTTTAGTTGTGTTTGTTTTGGGGATAAAAGTGCGGTCGTTTTTATAAAATTTTTACGCACTTTTGAGTTTAGTAATGAGGTTCAACAGCGATATAAATTTCTACCAAACCATCAGGGTGGTATTTTTCAAAATCCAATGAATAAGCCCCGCTTAAGTAAACCTTGTTGTTCTTTTTCCCAGATTAGTTGCCATGTTTGATAAATTTCATCTACTTTTTGCAATGAAAAAAACTTCGTAGAAACTCAAATCTTCAATTTCAATCACCGGGGATATCTGTTTCTAATACAACCTCACTTGCAATCGCAAAAATCATAGTCTGCTTGGTAATTCGTAGCATAATTAAAATAAATACCATAACAACAGTGACCTTGTGGTAGTTTATCGAAAATTGTTTTGCCAAAGGGTTGAGATTATCTCATTTGCTATGTTGTTATTTAAGCGTTGTTGTACGATTGGGTAGAGTTTTTAACGCCATTTATCCTCCTAGTTTATTTTTCCTGACTTCACTTTTTTTAAATAAAGTCAGGAAAAATGGCATTAATAGATATGCCAAAAGGGCGTATCGCTACGCCCTTTAATTTTGGTTAAAGTGAAATTATTTGTTATCTTTCACTTCTTCAAACTCAGCATCAACAACATCATCATTTGGTTTGCTGTTGCTTTGAGCTTGTTGTGCATCACCTTGTGGTTGAGCCGCTTGAGCAAGTTTTTGAGCAACTTCTGCAAGTGCTTGAAGTTTAGCTTCGATTGCTGCTTTATCTTCGCCTTTCGCTGCAGTTTCTAAATCGCTTAATGCGCTTTCAATTGTTGCACGATCTTCAGCTGGAACTTTGTCACCGGCTTCTTCTAATTGTTTACGTGTGCTGTGTACAAGATGATCTGCTTGGTTGCGAGCTTGTACTAATTCTTCAAATTTACGGTCTGCCTCAGCGTTTGCTTCTGCATCACGAACCATTTGTTGAATTTCTTCATCACTTAAACCAGAAGAGGCTTTGATGGTGATTTGTTGTTCTTTACCCGTACCTTTATCTTTCGCAGAAACGTGGATAATACCGTCAGCGTCGATGTCGAAGGTTACTTCAATTTGTGGCATACCGCGTGGAGCAGGGTTGATGCCTTCAAGGTTGAATTGACCTAAAGATTTATTCGCTGATGCTTGTTTACGTTCACCTTGTAATACGTGAATGGTTACTGCACTTTGGTTATCTTCTGCTGTTGAGAACACTTGCGATTTCTTAGTTGGAATCGTCGTGTTTTTCTCAATTAAAGGTAGTCATCACACCACCCATGGTTTCGATACCTAAAGATAATGGCGTTACGTCTAACAATAATACGTCAGTTACATCACCGCTAATACACCACCTTGAACTGCTGCACCGACTGCAACGGCTTCATCTGGGTTCACATCTTTACGAGGTGCTTTACCGAAGAATTCTTCTACTTTTTGTTGTACTAATGGCATACGGGTTTGACCGCCCACTAGGATAACATCATCAATTTGATGATGCACTTAAGCCAGCATCGTTTAATGCAACTTTTACAGGTTCAAGTGATTTCGCCACTAAATCTTCTACTAAAGATTCTAATTTAGCACGAGTTAACTTTAATGTTTAAGTGTTTGGGACCTGTTGCATCTGCAGTGATGTAAGGTAAGTTCACATCAGTTTGTTGTGCAGAAGAAAGTTCAATTTTTCGCTTTTTCACCTGCTTCTTTTTAAACGTTGCATTGCGAAGTGGGTCATTACGTAAATCCACGCCTTGTTCTTTTTGAACTCATCTACTAAGTAGTTGATTACACGGTTATCGAAGTCTTCACCACCTAAGTGAGTATCACCGTTGGTTGCTAATACTTCAAAGGTTTTTTCGCCACCTACTTCATCAATTTCGATGATAGATAAGTCGAATGTACCACCACCTAAGTCATATACTGCAATAGTTTTGTTGCCTTGGCCTTTATCTAAACCGTAAGCTAATGCTGCTGCTGTTGGTTCGTTGATGATACGTTTAACTTCTAAACCAGCGATACGACCTGCATCTTTTGTCGCTTGACGTTGCGCATCGTTAAAGTATGCTGGAACGGTAATTACTGCTTCAGTCACTGGCTCACCCAAGAAATCTTCTGCAGTTTTCTTCATTTTTTTCAATACTTCTGCAGAGATTTGTGGAGGTGCAAGTTTGTCACCTTTTACATTTACCCATGCATCACCATTGTCTGCTTTGATGATTTCAAATGGCATAATGTCGATATCACGTTTTACTTCAGCATCGTCAAAACGACGACCGATTAAACGTTTAATTGCAAATAATGTATTTTTCGGGTTGGTCACGGCTTGGCGTTTTGCCGGTTGACCCACTAAAATTTCGTTATCATTTGTATAAGCAATAATTGACGGAGTAGTGCGATCGCCTTCTGCGTTTTCAATTACGCGTGGTTTATCACCATCCATTACTGCTACACAAGAGTTTGTTGTACCTAAGTCAATACCAATAATTTTTCCCATTTTGTTACTCCTAAGTAAATTTTTAAATTCGTTGTAAATCGTTACGATGAATAAGATGTGGATACTTTTTCCGCATTTCAAGAGGCAAGATTTAAAATTTTTTTCTTCCTTTTTAAAAGTGCGGTCATTTCCGTTCTTGTTTTCACAAAATAAGTCCAGATGAACAAAGTTCAAGGGGAAATATAAAATTATTTTGAAAAATAAGAAAAATTTGTGATTTTGTAGTAAATTGTCGACAATTTTAATCATCTATTAATTTAACAAAGGAATCGAAAATGAAAAAAATCAGTCGTAGCATTAGGTGTGATTGTGGCTCTCAGGTGTGGTAGGTGTCGGTGGGGCTTGGTTTACTCGGGAAAAAAGCACAAACTGAATATTTACGTCAAATTGAGTTAGCAAACTAAACAATCTCAAAGCTTTTAGGTTTGTCTGATTCATTTGAATCTTGTTTATAAAAATAAACAGTTTTGATCGCGGTTTCTTTACCTCTCAAGTGGAAGATGAAGTAGTTATTTCTTTACCTAAAGAAGGAAAGTATTTACTATTCCATTTTCAACAAAACTTTATCATGGCCCATTTCCGCTTAATCAGCTAGAAAAATTCAACTTTGTTCCAACTATGTTTTCAGCACAAGGTGTGATTGGTAAAAAATGAAAACAACCCAACCTTTATTTGATTTTACTTAAATCAGATAAGCCTGTTCAATATCAAGCCTCTACTAGCTATAGCTTAGCAACAAAAGGTAAAGTTGAACTAGCTGCTGGGGAAGTGACAGATCCAAATTCTCCCACAAAATAAAATAGCTTGGTCAAATATCAACATTGGTTTTGATGTTGATAAAAGATCGTGCAGGGTAAATATGATCTGAGCTTTCAGATGAAATAAAGCTGCAATTTAGACTCTGATAATATAGAAATAGAAGAGTAGCAAAGATGTTGTTATGCCCAAATCAGTAACAATGAAAGATGAAGGGCTTGAAATTTGATACCTCATTCAACCTCAACCAAGTGGGCTTATATTTATACGGGAAAAAGGTTCTCTTCAACTGAAAGTATCGAAATGACTAAGCACTAATTCTGTGGACGAAAACGGCTTTCTATTATTTGACAAAAGGGGACTAAAAAGCAACATCTGATATTTCACTTAATGGTGATTTTTGTGAAACTTAAAAGAGTGAAGATGCAGTAGACTCGATAGTTATTGATGGGAAGGATTTTGGAAAACTAACTAACAATAGCGAATTAAACCATATTGAAGCAAATGCAGCTAAATGCGTTGATTGAAGCACTTTTTCACTGTCTTTCAAATCAGTCAGTGATGATGAAAAATGCTAATCAGGAAATGGTATCTGAAATTTTTAAGTTCATGGGTTGAAAAATCATGGTATGGCTATTTTTAATAATCAACCTCAAATTAAACTAATCCGGTTTCAATTTCAGATAATCAAGGGTAAAGTGTCATTAGATTTAAATGTGGCGTTAGCGAAAAGATCCGAAATTTGATTTAATGGCGGGGAGTTTATATAAACAGTTTACAGATTTTGCAGTGAATATTCATGTAGATAAAGCAGCTGCAGAAAAACTTATGACACAATTTAGATCCAGAAGAAGATAAAGCGTTTGATTAAAAGCACAAATTGAAGAGCAAGCTAAACAAGCGGCAGCACAAAAATATTGTGGTGAAATAATGATAAAAATGTGACGCTTAACTTAGTGCTGAAAAGGGAGAACTCAAACTTAATGGTCAAGTGATTCCTGAAGAGCAGGTTCAAGGCGTGTTGTTTATGCTAATGATGGGATGGCGGCACAGGGCCAGTAATTAACAACGAAAATAATTAGAAAGGAGATAAAAGTCATTTATCTCCTTTTTATCAAGTTGAGATTATTTGACTACGATATCATATTTAGTCTAAAACGAGCTTTTTAAATATCCTTCATAATCAGGGGATATCAATATTGATTTCTTGATCAAATAAGCTTGATGTTAAAAGAAAATCAGCAGTGCTTTTGATTAATCGCTACCGGGAATATTCCAAACGGTTGCAATACGCATTAAAGGCTTTTACATCAGGGATCATGTGGCGCGGCATTCATCGGATCCCAAAAAGAAAATCATCATATCAATTTTTCTCGGCAATCAGTCCGCCAAGTTGTTGATCGCCTCCCATCGGGCCACTTAATAGTGAGGCTATTTTCAAGTCCCGTTTCTCTTGCCAATAGATGGCCAGTTGTACCTGTTGCATAAAGTTGATGGGGAGCGAGAGCTTCTTTATGTTTCTTTACCCAATTGAGCAAGTTTTGTTTACAGCTATCATGTGCAACGAGCGCTATTCGTTTATGAGAAAAGATTGGGCGAGTTGTCGTGTTCATATTTTATCCTCTAAAAAGCTAAAAAGTATGCGAGCACTTTAGAATCAAAGCGGGTAGTGAATGCAATATATAAAAGCATGCTTTTAACTCAAATCAGAAAATCTTCCTAAAATGACTGCACTTTTTAATCACAAGTATGGAAATAACTGGAAGAAAAGCATGAGAACAGTGAAAATCTACTATCTTTCTTGCAAAAAATCTTCTAAAATTTACAAGATTTGTTAAATGTTTGTAACATTGATTAACAAGCTTGATTTTCGTGTTTGGTCATGACCAAACTTTATTTTCACTCAGTAAAATAAGGAAAGACTATATCAGATACCTTAGTAAACGATATTGACCCAATTGAAACACAGGATTGGTTGTCAGCTGTTGATTCATTAATTCGTGCAGAAGGCGCAGAGCGTGCGCATTACATTATCAATCAGGTGATTGATCAGGCACGTAATGGTGGCGTGAACATTGCAAAAGGTGGCGTAACAACCCCTTATGTTAATACCATTCCACTTTCTGAACAGCCAGCATACCCAGGTGATAAAGCTATTGAGCGTCGTATTCGTAGTGCTGTACGTTGGAATGCGATCATGGCGGTATTACGTGGCCAGAAAAAAGATCTTGAATTAGGTGGTCACATTTCAACTTATCAATCTGCAGCAAGCATGTATGAAGTTTGTTTTAACCACTTCTTCAAAGCAGCGACTGATAAAAACGGCGGTGACTTAGTCTTCTTCCAAGGCCATGCAGCACCAGGTATGTATGCTCGTGCATTTGTTGAAGGTCGTATTACTGAAGATCAAATGAATAATTTCCGTCAGGAATGTGAACCAGGTAAAGGCCTTTCTTCTTACCCACACCCGAAATTAATGCCTGAATTCTGGCAATTCTCTACCGTATCTATGGGTTTAGGTCCTGTAAATGCGATCCGTACTGCTCGTTTCTTAAAATACTTAGATAACCGTGGTTTAAAAGACACCAAAGATCAAAAAGTGTATGCTTTCCTTGGTGATGGTGAGATGGACGAAATCGAAGCAAAAGGTGATTTAACATTCGCAGCACGTGAAAGCTTAGATAACTTAATCTTCGTTGTAGCTGTAACACAACGTTTAGATGAGTCCTGTAACGGGTAACGGTAAAATCGTTCAAGAATTAGAAGGTTTATTTGCTGGTGCAGGTTGGGGAAGTGATCAAAGTCATGTGGGGTTCTAACTGGGATAAATTATTTGCCAAAAGATACTACAGGTAAATTAACTCAATTAATGATGGAAGTGCTTGATGGTGACTATTTAACCTTCAAATCTAAGAATGGTGCATACGTTCGTAGAACACTTCTTTCGGTCGTTATCCAGAAACTGCTGCATTAGTAGCGATATGACAGATGATGAAATCTGGGCATTAAGACGTGGTGGTCACGATTCAGAAAAAAACTTTATGCGGCATTCCAGAAAGCGCAAACTGCAGGTAAACCCTGTTGTGATCTTTAGCTCACATGGTTAAAGGTTATAAAATACCTGAAGCAGAAAGTAAAAACACTGCTCACCAATCTAAAAATGTCGCTCAAAGCTTAAAATCTTTCGCGATCATTTCAATTAGATATTAAAGATGAAGATATTCCTAACTATCCATATATCACCTTCCCAGAAGGTTCGGAAGAGTACAATTATCTTCACGGCAGACGTAAAGCGTTAAACGGTTATTTACCAAAACGTTTACCAAAATTCACCACTGAATTTAAAGTGCCAGCATTAGAAGAGTTTGCTCCATTATTGGAAGAGCAAGCGCGTCCAATTTCAACTACAATGGCATTTGTGCGTTTCTTAAATACCTTATTGAAAGATAAGAACATTGGTCAAACAAATTGTGCCAATTATTGCTGACGAAGCGCGTACTTTCGGTATGGAAGGTTTATTCCGTCAAATCGGTATTTACAACCCACATGGTCAAAACTATGTGCCTTCTGACCGTGATTTAGTGGCTTACTACCGTGAAGCGAAAGATGGTCAAGTATTACAAGAAGGTATCAATGAATTAGGTGCAGCATCATCTTGGTTAGCGGCAGCGAACTCATATTCTGTAAATAACCTTCCGATGATTCCATTCTTCATCTACTACTCAATGTTTGGTTTCCAACGTGTGGGTGACTTAATGTGGGCAGCAGGTGACCAATTAGCACGTGGTTTCATGATCGGTGGTACTTCTGGCCGTACAACATTAAATGGTGAAGGTTTACAACACGAAGATGGTCACAGCCATATTCAATCTCTTGTTATTCCTAACTGTGTATCTTATGACCCAGCTTACGTTTATGAAGTGGCAGTTATCCTACAAGACGGTATCAACCGTATGTACGGTGAAAAACAAGAAGATGTGTTCTACTACATCACCACATTAAACGAAACTTACGAACAACCAGCAATGCCAAAAGGTGCTGAAGAAGGTATTCGTAAAGGTCTTTATAAATTTGAAACCGTTGAAGCGAAAGGCAACAAAGGTCATGTTCAATTATTAGGTTCTGGTGCGATCTTCCGTCACGTTCGTGAAGCAGCACAAATCCTTGCAAATGAATATGGTGTAAGCTCAGATGTATATAGCGTGCCTTCATTCACTGAAGTGGCTCGTGAAGGTGCGGATGCAGTACGTTGGAATATGTTACACCCAACTGAAAAAGCACGCGTACCTTACATTGCACAGGTAATGAACGATGCACCAGCTGTTGCAGCAACTGACTACATGAAATTGTTTGCAGAACAAGTTCGTGCATTCATTCCTGCACAAAGCTATCACGTATTAGGTACTGATGGTTTCGGTCGTTCAGACAGCCGTGAAAACTACGTGAACACTTTGAAGTGGATGCGCGTTATGTTGTGGTTGCAGCATTACATGAGCTTGCAAAAACAAAGGCAAACTTTGATGCGAAAGTGGTGGCTGATGCAATCGCGAAATTTGGTTTAAAACTGAAATTTTAAATCCCGCTTTACGCTTAATAAAAACATCCTGTGCGAAAAACGCACAGGGATCATCTAAATAAAGTGCGGTTGATTTTAACTGCGTTTTTAAAGGTAAGATAACATGTCAAAACAAATTCAAATTCCTGATATCGGTAGTGATGAAGTTACCGTAACAGAAGTGATGGTGAAAGTAGGTGATACCATTACCGCTGATCAAAAGTATTATTAATGTTGAAGGTGATAAAGCTTCAATGGAAGTCCCTGCACCAGAAGCCGGTGTGGTAAAAGAAGTATTAGTAAAGTGGGTGATAAAGTCACAACTGGCACACAATGCTTGTATTAGAGTCAGCGGATGCGGCAGCACCTGCTCCAGCTGCAGCAGCACCTGCGCCGGCAGCCGCACCTGCAGCTGCAAGTGTAGTTGAAGTTAATGTACCCGATATCGGTTCAGACGAAGTAAATGTGACTGATATTATGGTGAAAGTAGGCGATACCGTTGAAGTTGACCAATCAATCATCAATGTTGAAGGTGATAAAGCGTCAATGGAAGTGCCTGCTCCTGTTGCTGGCGTGGTAAAAGAAATTTTAATCAACGTGGGCGATAAAGTTGTTACTGGCAAATTAATCATGAAATTTGAAGTGGCAGGTGCGGCACCAGCCGCAGCGCCAGTTCAACAGGCTGCAGCACCTGCAGCAGCACCAACAGCTTCAGCCATTAAAGAAGTGAATGTACCAGATATCGGTGGCGATGAAGTAAACGTAACTGAAATCATGGTTGCCGTTGGTGACAGCGTTTCTGAAGAGCAATCTTTAATCACCGTTGAAGGCGATAAAGGCCTCAATGGAAGTGCCAGCTCCATTTGCGGGTGTGGTAAAAGAAATTTTAGTGAAATCGGGTGATAAAGTTTCAACTGGTTCATTAATTATGAAATTTGAAGTGGCGGGTGCAGCACCTGCTCCTAGCAGCGGCTCCAGCAGCAGCGCCAGCTCCTCAAAGCAGCACCTGCAGCAGCGCCGCAGCACAATCAGGTAATGTATCTGGTTTAAGCCAAGAACAAGTTGTCGCAAGCGCAGGCTATGCACATGCAACACCAGTGATTCGTCGCTTTAGCGCGTGAATACGGTATTAACCTTGATCGCGTAAAAGGTACGGGTCGTAAAGGTCGTGTTGTGAAAGAAGATATCCAAGCTTACGTGAAAAACCGCTGTTAAAGCGTTTGAAACAGGCACTGTATCTTCTGCAGCAGCGGGTAATGATGTGGCAAATGGTGCAGGCTTAGGGTTTATTACCATGGCCGAAAGTTGACTTCAGCAAATTTGGTGAAGTAGAAGAAGTTGAATTAAGCCGTATCAACAAAATCTCTGGTGCGAACTTACATCGTAACTGGGTAATGATTCCACATGTTACTCACTTCGATCGCACAGATATCACTGATTTAGAAGCATTCCGTAAAGAACAGAACAAGATTGTTGAAAAACAAAAATTGGATGTGAAAATTACACCAGTTGTGTTCATTATGAAAGCGGTAGCGAAAGCATTAGAAGCGTTCCCACGTTTCAATAGCTCTATCTCTGAAGACGGACAAAAATTAACACTTAAAAAATACATCAACATTGGTGTAGCGGTAGATACACCAAACGGTCTCGTTGTACCTGTATTTAAAAACGTGAACAAAAAAGGTATTATCGAACTTTCTCGTGAATTAATGGAAGTCTCCAAAAAAGCACGTGACGGTAAACTTTCAGGTTCTGATATGCAAGGTGGTTGTTTTACCATTTCAAGCTTAGGCGGTATTGGTACAACTCACTTTACACCAATCGTAAATGCACCAGAAGTAGCAATCTTAGGTGTATCTAAATCAGAAATGCTACCGGTATGGAATGGTAGAGAATTTGAGCCACGCTTAATGCTTCCATTATCATTATCTTTCGACCACCGTGTGATCGATGGTGCTGATGGTGCTCGTTTCTTAAAGCTATATCAATGGCGTATTAGCTGACTTACGTCGCTTAGTGATGTAATTAACGCGGTAAGATGTGAGTGATTAGGCTCACATCTTACAGAAAGGATCGCAAAGTGCGGTCAAAAATTTGAACGTTTTTACGAGGTAAAAATGAGTAAAGAAATTAAAACCCAAGTTGTGGTACTTGGTGCTAGGTCCTGCAGGTTATTCAGCGGCATTCCGTTGTGCGGACTTAGGTTTAGAAACAGTACTTGTTGAACGTTATTCAACATTAGGGTGGGGTATGTTTTAAACGTAGGTTGTATCCCTTCTAAAGCATTACTTCACGTGGCGAAAGTAATTGAAGAAGCGAAACATGCAAGCAAAAATGGTGTGTATTTCGCAGAGCCTCGCATTGATTTAGATGAGGTGCGCGCAGGTAAAGAAGCAGTTGTGGCGAAATTAACTGGTGGTCTTGCAGGAATGGCTAAACAACGTAAAGTAACCGTTGTTGAAGGTTTAGCGGCGTTTACCGATCACATACATTAGTAGCACGTGATCGTGATGGTAAACCAACCACAATCAAATTCGATAATGCGATTATCGCAGCAGGTTCTCGCCCAATTCAATTACCATTCATTCCACATGAAGATCCACGTGTTTGGGATTCAACGGATGCACTTAAATTAAAAGAAGTACCGAAAAAACTTTTAATCATGGGCGGTGGTATCATCGGTTTAGAGATGGGTACCGTATATGATGCATTAGGTTCTGAAGTTGAAGTGGTTGAAATGTTTGACCAAGTAATTCCAGCAGCAGATAAAGATGTGGTAGGTATTTATACCAAACAAGTTGAGAAAAAATTCAAGTTAATGCTTGAAACTAAAGTGACTGCAGTTGAAGCAAAAGATGATGGTATCTATGTTTCAATGGAAGGTAAGGCATGCAACGATACTAAACGTTATGATGCAGTATTAGTCTGCAATCGGTCGTACGCCAAACGGTAAATTGATTGATGCAGGTAAAGCAGGTGTTGAAGTGGATGAGCGTGGTTTCATTCATGTTGATAAACAAATGCGTACCAATGTGCTCTCACATCTTTGCAATCGGTGATATCGTTGGCCAACCAATGTTAGCACATAAAGGTGTTCACGAAGGTCACGTTGCGGCGGAAGTGATCGCAGGAAAAAAACATTACTTCGATCCAAAAGTCATTCCTTCTATTGCTTACACTGAACCAGAAGTGGCTTGGGTAGGTAAAACTGAGAAAGAATGTAAACAAGAAGGTTTAAACTACGAAGTGGCTAAATTCCCTTGGGCTGCTTCAGGTCGTGCGATTGCTTCAGAATGTGCTGAAGGTATGACCAAATTGATCTTCGATAAAGATACTCACCGCGTACTTGGTGGGGCAATCGTTGGATCTAACGGTGGTGAATTGTTAGGTGAAATCGGTCTTGCGATCGAAATGGGTTGTGATGCAGAAGATATCGCATTAACCATCCATGCTCACCCAACACTTCACGAATCTGTTGGTCTTGCGGCTGAAGTGTTTGAAGGTTCAATTACTGACCTTCCAAACGCAAAAGCGAAGAAAAAATAATTAATTGAAATCTTCCATAAAGGCTACTCGAATGAGTGGCCTTTATTTTTGAAGATAACTCACAAATTGCATAAAAATTCAATAAAAACTGGCGGTCAAAATGACTTTTTGATAAAATTCGACCAGTTTTGTTTTTATATTTTTATTATTTAAAAGCTATGTTAAAGAAGATTTTTGATTATTGTAGGATTGGCAGTGTTGACAACAGCCTGTTCTAATGGCTCTAGGCAGGCTCATAATGGAGTCATTACAGAGAGCGATGATGCGGAGCTAACGGGGTTTAATTGCTAGGTTTAGATGGGAAAACAAGGTGGACTTCACCCTAAATTAAGAACAAAACCGTCCTAAATCTGGTTTAATTGGTGATAAAAGCACTTTGCTCAAGTTTATAACGAATGGGGTGGTACACGTTATAGAATGGGCGGAAGCACAAAACGTGGTATTGACTGTTCTGCATTTATGCAAACCGCTTTCCTTGATGCTTATGGTGTGGAACTTCCTCGCACAACTTCAGAACAACGCTATTTAGGTCGTCAAATCCAAAAACATGAATTACGTAAAGGCGATTTAGTGTTCTTCCGTCAGAAATAACTCATGTAGGTGTTTATATTGGTAATAACCAATTTTATGCATGCAAGTTCAAGCCAAGGTGTAACAATTAGTTCATTAGATGAAGATTGCTGGGCAAGAACTTGCACACAATCACGTCGAGTGATGTAATAACAATTTTTATTTCAACAAAAAGTGCGGTTAAAATTAACCGCACTTTTTCTTACTAGATTATCTGTTTGTTGGCTTAAGCCGCAAAATTTCATTAAATCTCTTCTTGGTTTCATTTGGTGGATGGTATTCGTTACCGTGCCAACCAATGGAAGGTTTGTCCATTGTGTTGTTTTAATATTTTCCACTTTAGAATCTAATGCCATGAATACAAATTCATTACCGCTTACACCAGCAAATTCATAAATATAGAATTCATCTTGTTTTTCTAATACTACAAGATCACCAATGAAAAAGGCTGTCATTTTCAACCACTAACATATCCTTATTTCAATTCCCCAAGCAAGCATATTCGGAGTTCGTTACACGAATAAAACAAGTTTGTTGTCGGACGTTTGATGCAATAAAGGTTGAGATCTAATTTTTATTAAATGTCGATTTGCTTTCAACATCATTGAAAAATGGCATGAGGATGATAAGAAAAACGTCATATCATTTTGTGCAACTGTATTTGCGTAGTTCATCATCTTGTGTTCCTTTTTAGTTAGTGTGTTTTTAATCATTGGTTGTTTATACAGGTGTAATATACTGTGTTAGATACAGTATGTCAATAGGACATAGAAAAAAATTTTTATAGGCGAAAATTTTTAGAAAAAATTCATTCCTAGCTTAAAAAGTTCAATTTTTAATAAAATAATAAAGAAAAATTTTCTTTTAAACAAAATTTAAGCTATCTTTACTCTGTTTCGGTGGATCGTAACGATCTGAGTTCAACTAATCTTTATTTAAAACTATTATGAATACATCACGTTTATTTCATTTTCTTTTTCCAAGGTAATTTGGTAAAACGAATTGCCGTTGGTTTTAGTACTCGGGATCCTTGTTGCATTGGTGAATGAGAGTGTTAAAATTCATCAGGCATTGATCTTGCATCTAGCTTTTTGGTGTACTGGGTCAAATTTTTCGTTAAAAGCATTGCGTGCAGTTGACCAATTTTGATTTTTCTTCCTTGTTATGGCAGCACTGGCTAATAAGAAAGTGGGCTCTAAAAGCAACATGAAAAGAAATTGTAGTGCTTTTTATCTTTTGAGGACTTTCTTAGCCGCTGTTGCTGCAGTGATTGCAAGTATGGCATTCCCATCAGATGTGGCTCTTGCGGTAAAAGGATGCGAGTTCAGCACCTCAATCTGTTGGCCAAGTGATGCTTACTTTAGTATTGAATGTGGTGGATAACCCATTAAATGCAATTTTTCAAAGCAAACTTTATCGGTGTTTTAGCGTGGTCTATCGGTTTAGGTTTAGCGCTTCGTCATGCATCAGATGCAACTAAACAGGTTGTAGCTGATTTTGCAGAAGGCATTTCTAAAATTGTTCACGTGATTATTTCATTTTGCACCTTTCGGTGTATTCGGTTTAGTGGCTGAAACATTATCTGACAGAGGTTTATCTGCGTTAGGTGGATATGTTCACTTATTATTCGTGTTAATCGGTACAATGCTATTTACTGCCTTTGTACTTAATCCAATTCTTGTTTATTGGAAAATTCGCCGTAATCCATATCCATTAGTGTGGACTTGTGTACGCGAAAGTGGTGTAACTGCATTCTTTACACGTAGCTCTGCAGCAAACATTCCTGTAAACATTGAATTAGCAAAACGCTTAAATCTTGATGAAGAAACCTATTCTGTGGCAATTCCATTAGGTGCAAATATCAATATGGCGGGTGCGGCAATTACCATTACTGTATTAACGTTAGCGGCTGTTCATACATTAGGCATCGAAGTATCTTTCATCAGTGCGGTGTTATTAAGTATTGTTGCGGCGCTTTGTGCATGTGGTGCTTCTGGTGTGGCAGGTGGTTCATTATTGTTAATCCATTAGCTTGTAGCTTATTTGGTATTAATGATGACATCGCGGCACAAATGATCGGTGTAGGTTTTGTGATTGGTATCTTACAAGACTCAACAGAAACCGCGCTAAACTCTTCAACTGACGTATTATTTACTGCGGCAGTATGTATGGAAGAAGAGCGTAAAAACGGTTAATTAAATTCATCTAACAAGGCGGGCAAATTGCTCGCCTTTTTAGTTTCTAAAGGAAAGAAAGAATGACACTTTTTAATTCAGCAAGCAAAATTTGAGCTTCATCAAAAACAGACCTTAAACTTACCGCACTTTTGCGATTGAGCTCACGACAATATTGGGTTGTGGTAGGCAGTAATGGGAGTGGAAAATCAGCGTTTGCTTCGCTTTGCAAAATGAATTGCCTTTACAGGAAGGGAGTATCATAATACTTTCAAACGGGTTCAATCCTTTTTCTTTTGAAAAACAACGAGAAATTCTTGAAGCGACATTAAAGAACTTTAAATAACGATGATACCGATCCTAGATTTTTGGTAAAAACCCATAGAGGAAATGATCTTAAATAGCAGTTCATCGCTAGATTTTTTGCGAAGAGATTGCAGAAAAATTAGGGATTACTTATCTCTTAGATCGTTTCTTTATCAAACTTTCCACTGGGGAAACGCGTAAGTGCTATTGGCACAAGCATTATTACAAAAAGCCCGATCTGATTAATTTTAGATGAACCTTTTGAAGGGCTAGATCAGCAATCTGTGCAAGATTGGATGGCGATGCTGAACGAACTGAAAAAGAATGTGCAATCGTTCTGATCGTTAATCGTCTAGCTGATATTCCTGCTGAAGCGACTCATTTAGCTATGTTGGAAAATTTAGAGTTAGTACTAGAAGGTGAACGCCAATCTATTGAGCAACAGTATTTATCAACAATTAGTTTATGCGGAGCAATCTGTTGATGTGGCTTTGCCTGAACCAGCCTCACCATTACTAAAACTACCTGAAGACCAACCGCACTTTGAGCTTAAAAATGTCACGGTCCAGTATGGCGATAAAGTCATTTTGGATCATTTAAACTGGAGTTGTTCAACCTCATCAAAATTGGTGGATTAAAGGACCAAATGGTGCAGGAAAAGTCAACCTACTTTCTTTGATTACAGGTGATCACCCGCAAGCATTTGCTAATCATGTGGTGATCTTTGGTAAACAACGTGGTTCAGGCGAAACGATTTGGGATATTAAACAAAAAATTGGTTACGTAAGTAGCCAACTGCATTTAGATTATCGCGTGAATTGTTCCGTGCTAGATGTGATCATTTCAGGCTTTTTTGACAGTATAGGGATTTATCAACAAGTGCCAGAGGCAATTCGTTTGAAAAAGCCATGCAGTGGTTAGCTCGTTTAAATCTGACTCATTTAGCAAAAAGCCATTTCGTTCACTTTCTTGGGGACAGCAACGTTTTTGCTCATTACTCAGAGCGATGGTGAAATATCCACCTGTTTTGATTTTTAGATGAGCCTTTTCAAGGGCTTGATGGGATTAAATCGCAAGCTCGTAAAACATTTTTATTGAACAACTGGTCAATAATAGTAAAACCAACTTTTATTTGTTTCTCATCAAGATTTAGATGCCCCAAATTGCATTACGCATCTTTTTGAATTTATAAGAAAAACGATAAATATATTTATGTACAAAAGTGCGGTCTAATTTGATAGAACTTTTCTTATATTTCCTCATCATTAAGGAGCAATCATGGAAGAGCTTATCTATTGCCGCAATCGTCTTTATTGTATTAGTCGTCGTCGTACTTTTTTCAGCACTCAAAACCGTACCGCAAGGTTATAACTGGACGATTAGAGCGTTTTGGGACGTTATACCCACACCTTAATGCCGGGCTTAAACTTTGTGTGTGCCGTTTGTGGATCGTGTTGGTCGTAAGATCAATATGATGGAACAGGTATTAGATATTCCCTCACAAGAAGTTATTTCTAAGGATAACGCGAACGTATCCATTGATGCGGTTTGTTTCGTCCAGGTGATTGATGCCCGTAGCGCGGCTTATGAGGTGAATCATTTAGAACAGGCGATTATCAATTTAACCATGACCAATATTCGTACCGTATTAGGTTCGATGGAATTGGATGAAATGCTTTCCCAACGTGATTCCATTAATGGTCGTTTGTTGGCAATTGTGGATGAAGCGACCAATCCTTGGGGGATTAAAGTCACCCGTATTGAAATTCGCGATGTGCGTCCACCACGTGAATTGATTGATTCTATGAATGCGCAAATGAAAGCTGAACGTAATAAACGTGCGGAAGTCTTGGAAGCGGAAGGTATTCGTCAGGCGGAAATTTCTACGTGCAGAAGGGGAAAAACAAGCCCGCATTCTGAAAGCGGAGGGGAGCGTCAAAAGCCTTCTCATAAGCAGAAGCACGTGAGCGTGCGGCAGAAGCGGAAGCGAAAGCAACTCAAATGGTGTCAGAAGCGATTGCCAGCGGTGATACCAAAGCGATCAATTTACTTTCATCGCACAAAAATACACAGAAGCCTTAAAACAAATCGGTGGTTCACCGAATAGCAAAAGTGGTCATGATACCGCTTGAAGCCGGGCAATTTAATCGGCTCGGTAGCGGGTATTGCCGAACTGTTAAAAAGGTGACAAAAAGCGTAATTTCTAAAGTGCGGTTAAAAAATGACCGCACTTTTTTTCTCAAGGAGTTGATATGGCAGATTGGTTAACAACTTGGTCGGTGTGGCATTGGTTGGTATTAGGTTTTGTATTGTTAATTGCTGAAACCCTTGTACCCGGCGTATTTTTATTGTGGTGGGGCTTTGGCTGCGATTGTGACAGCAGGCGTGATGGCATTGGTGCTAAAGTTTATCCTCAACCGCTGTTAGCTGTTTTTATGCGATTTTAGCGATTATTCTCTCGTTGCTCTGGTGGAAATATCAACATAGCAAAAGATAATCAGGACCAATCACGTACAACCTTTAAATCAACGGGATCATACTTTGTTAGGTAAAAAAGGCACGGTATTAGAAATCGGTTCTAACGGGATTGGTCGTGGTGCCTTTGGCGATACCACATGGCGTATTCAAGGTGAGCATTTAACGGTGAATGATCTTGTGGTGGTAGAACGCGTTGATGGCATTACACTGTTAGTTAAAAAGGTAACAGAATGAATCATTTAATTATTTTTGCACATCCCAATAGCCAAAAAAGTTTTGGTCGTGCCATCGTGGATCGCGTTGTAAAAGCAAGCCAACAACTTGGCGTTGAAACCCATTTGCGCGATCTTTACACCATGGAATTTAACCCGATTATTTCCTTTGAAGAATTACAATCGGCCAATAAAGGGATTATCCCAGCGGAAATTCAGCAGGAACATGATTTTATTCGCCAAGCAGATTTGATTACGATGGTTTATCCTTTATGGTGGATGGGCTTTTCCAGCCATGCTGAAAGGCTATTTGGATCGTGTATTAAGTCATGGTTTTGCTTATAAAACAGAAAATGGCGAATCCAAAGGTCTGCTTCAAGGTAAAGCGATGCAACAATTTATCACCATAGGGAGTAGCGTAGCAAAATATCAAGAATACGGCGTGGATAAATCCCTCAATCATTGTTTGATCAATGGTTTATTTAATTATTGCGGTATCGAGAATGTGGATTACACTGTGTTGGGCGATATTCATATTATCGATGATGCTGCTCGCCAAGCGATGCTTAGATGAAGCTGCCGAAAAAACAACGGCAAAATTGACCGCACTTTTAGCTCAATCGTGAGCACAATCATAGGAAAGCAACAGATGTCAGAAACTCAAGTGAATAATTTTTCTTTAATAAGCCGCCTATTTGGCAATTTATTTTATCGCAGCCCTACGGATCCAATTTTGAGTGGGGTATTTGATTGGTTGCAGCAACAAGGTTTAAGTCAAGTGTGGGCACTTTCTACGGATAAAGAAAGCGAAGCGGCCATTGATAATTTACAAATGAAAATTGATTTAACGTTGCTTGATCAAGAATATCAAAAATTGTTTGGACCAAACGGTAACGTACCAACGGCTATTTCAAGTTATGATATGGATGTACAACGTTTTGTGGATTTTCGTCATGCTCGTAATGTGCCTGAAGCAGAGAATGTGGATCATTTTGCCTTGTTATTGCTTACGGCTTCTTGGTTAGAAGACAACACGGAATCGCTATCTGCTCAACAAGATTTATTCGGTGATTTCTTATTACCTTGTGCAGCGAAATTCTTAACCCAAGTGGAAACTTATGCAACACTTCCTTTCTATCGTTCATTGGCGTATTTAACCCGTGAAATTCTTGCGGCAATGGCTGATGAATTAGAAGAAGGCGAGTAGTTTTCATCAATAGAATAGATCTCTAAAAGAGATTTTTAGATGCCAATAAAAAAGCCCCGCGAATCAAAACGCGGGGCTTTTATTTAATGGAAGATCAATTATTCTTCAGAAGTCACATCTTCAGTGCCTTCGTCTTCATCATCCACATCACAAACACGTTCAAGACTGACTACGTGCTCATCTTCTGCGGTACGAATTAAACGAACCCCTTGGGTGTTACGGCCAACGATACTCACTTCACTTACACGAGTACGCACTAAGGTACCTGCATCAGTGATAAGCATAATTTGGTCGGTTTCTTCTACTTGTGTCGCTGCAACGACTTTACCGTTACGTTCGCTCACTTTAATCGAAATCACCCCTTTGGTATTACGGGATTTGGTTGGGTATTCGCTTAATTGTGTGCGTTTACCGTAACCATTTTGCGTCGCGGTAAGGATTGCACCATCATTTTTCGGTACAACTAAGGAAACCACTTTATCGATATTGAGATCGAGTGTTTCTTCTGCATTATCGTCAGAAACCTCTTCAATTTCGACCGCACTTTCATCGTCAGCGATGTCATTAGTAAGGGCAAGTTTAATACCGCGTACACCTGTTGCTAAACGACCCATTGCACGGACTGCACTTTCAGCGAAACGCACTACGCGACCTTGAGAAGAGAACAACATGATTTCGTTAGAACCATCAGTGATATCCACACCGATTAATTCATCTTCATCACGCAAGTTCAAGGCGATGATACCGCTTGAACGTGGACGGCTGAATTCGGTTAGCGCAATTTTCTTCACAATACCGCCAGCCGTTGCCATGATGACGAATTTATCTTCTTCATAAGCAGAGATTGGCAAGATTGCGGTGATACGCTCGTTTTCTTGTAGCGGTAGAATATTTACAATTGGACGACCACGTGCACCACGGCTAGCTTGTGGTAATTGATAGACTTTCAACCAATATAAGCGACCACGGCTAGAGAAGCAGAGAATCGTATCGTGAGTATTCGCCACTAAGAGTTTTTCGATGAAGTCTTCATCTTTCATCTTCGTTGCGGATTTACCTTTACCACCACGACGTTGAGCTTCGTAGTCGGTAAGCGGTTGATATTTTCACATAACCTTCGTGAGAAAGGGTCACTACGACATCTTCTTGAGCGATTAAATCTTCTAAATCAATATCACCGGAAGCCGCAGTAATTTCAGTACGACGTTCATCCGCGAATTGTGCACGTACTTGTTCAAGCTCTTCACGAATCACTTCCATCAAGCGCTCAGGGCTGTTGATGATGTGGAGAAGTTCTGCAATTTTAACCAATAACTCTTTGTATTCATTGATCACTTCTTCGGTAGCAAGACCAGTTAAAGCGATGTAAGCGAAGTTCTAGGATTGCATCAACTTGTTCTGGAGAAAGGTAGTAATCAGAACCTTTAATACCAAATTCAGCCGCTAATTCAGCTGGACGTGCCGCTGCATCAAAGCAAAGCCTAAAAATTTCGTTATTCAGTTTCCAAGGACGAGAAATTAATTTTTCTGCCGCTTCTTTACGCTCTTTTCGATTGACGGATGATATCGATGATTTCATCGATATTTGATGTTGCAACCGCTAAACCTTCTAAAAATATGCGTACGCTCGCGGGCTTTACGCAATTCAAATAAAGAACGGCGAATCACCACTTCGCGACGGTGCATCACAAAAGGCTTCAATGATTTGTTTTAAGTTGAATAAACGTGGTTGACCGTGATCTAAGCCACCATGTTGATCCCGAAGGTCACCTGCATTTGGGTAAGCGCATAGAGGTGATTTAATACCACTTCGCCTACGGCATCACGTTTGATGTCGATTTCAATGCGGATCCTTCTTTGTTCGAAAGGTCGATAATATTGCTGATGCCTTCGATTTTTTTATCTTTGATAAAGCTCAGCAATTTTTCTACTAATTTGGCTTTGTTCACTTGATAAGGCAATTCAGTCACAATGATTTGCTCTTTTGCCTTTATCTGTGGTTTCTACGCTAGCACGAGCGCGAACATACACTTTGCCGCGACCAGTGCGATAAGCTTCTTCAATCCCTTTACGGCCATTAATTAATGCCGCTGTTGGGAAAGTCTGGGCCCGGGATATATTGCATTAACTCATCAATGGTGATGTTTTCGTTATCAATATAAGCCAAGCATCCATCTAAACACTTCATTTTAAGTTGTGTGGTGGAATATTCGTTGCCATCCCCACCGCAATACCGGAAGAACCGTTTGCTAAAAGTGCAGGAATACGGGTTGGTAATACATCCGGAATCATTAATTCGCCATCATAGTTTGGCGAGAAATTTACGGTTTCTTTATCCAAGTCAGTTAATAGCGCTTGGGTAATTTTTTGCATGCGAACTTCGGTATAACGCATTGCCGCTGGCGCGTCACCCGTCGATTGAGCCAAAGTTACCTTGCCCATCTACTAACATATAGCGCAATGAGAACGGTTGTGCCATACGCACAATGGTGTAATACACCGCAAAATCACCGTGCGGGTGATATTTACCGATTACATCACCTACCACACGGGCAGATTTTACGTATTTTTTGCCGGCAGTGATGCCAGATTGATCCATGGAGAAAAGCACACGTCGATGCACCGGTTTTAAACCGTCACGCACATCGGGCAAAGCACGCCCAACAATCACCGACATGGCGTAGTCAAGGTAAGAAGATTTAGTTCTTCTTCGATATTGACTGGGGTAATAGAGGAATGGATTGAATCCGTCATTTTTATTCCTTTTTTGATCAAAAAATTGTGACGGATTATAGCATAAATTTAAGCGTTTTTGTGTGAAAAGTGCGGTTGATTTTAAAGCAGTTTTTTAATGCGGAAATAAATAAGGCAGACATTAAGTCCGCCTTATGATTGAGAGAAAAATCGTCTATTTCCAATTTTCTCGTTTGGCTTTTTGTAATTTCGCATAAGCACCAAGTAAAGCTTGGTGTTCTTTGAAGTTTTCAAGCGTTTCATCGCTGGCTGGTAAATTATAGAACGGGTTACCTTTTTCTGCCACTGCAGTCCAAGCTTGTTGAACGGCTTCTTTGCCATACATTCTTTCAAATACAGTGCGATATTGTTGTGGATCGCGAGTATTGTCTAAATGTAATTCAATGATGCTGATTAAAGGCACGATAGTAATTTGCACGCTCTGGCGTAAACACAGAGCTGTTCATATTCATCGTCAGTTTGCCCAATCTAAGGCTAATTCTAATTCACCCTAATGCTAAGTAAAGCATGGATTTAAGTTCACCAATACGTAATGTTGTCCAAGCGCTTGCTTTTGGTGCCACGATACCGATAAATTCTCGAACACGTGTGGCATCGTCAATATCTTGCTCATCTAATTCTGCTAATAACTCTTCGTAAGTTTCAGCATCATGATGATGGTGTGGTGAGATCAATAAAGATCTCGCGCCAGTCCATACCCATGTTGTTATTGGCATAAAGTGAGGATCATCAGCAGGGTAGATATCAGACATGCCAGGCACAATAATGCGGCAAGCGTAAACGTCTAAATGGTTGTAATCCATGATATAGACTTCTTTTTCTTCTGCATTAAAGATTGCCATCAAGTTTTCATATTCTTCTTGCGTTGAACCTGAAAAATCCCAATCTACAAACTCATAATCTGGTGTATTTTTGAATAAATCCCAAGAAATCAAACCACTAGAATCAATGAAAGTGTGTTTCAAGGTTAGCGTGTTCAGCCACATCATCATTATTGAATGATGGAGGCGAGAATACATCGAGATCTTTTAAACTACGACCTTGTAAAAGCTCCGTTACGGTACGCTCTAATGCCACTTGGAAGTTCGGATGTGCACCAAAAGAGGCAAAGCACGTGCCGTTATTTGGGTTGAGCAACACCACACAAAATCACAGGATATTTTGCCACCTAATGAGGCATCGAAAGCATAAATAGGGAAGCCTTCTTCCTCTAATTTGGCAATAGAAGCTTGAATAGATGGATAACGATCCATCACGGATTTTGGAATTTCAGGAAGACTGATTGCTTCTGCAATAATGCGATTTTTACATAACGCTCAAAAGACCTCTAGACAGCCCTTTGCACTCGTGCTTCATTTTTGTGTTACCAGCGGACATCCCGTTAGAAACATACAAATTCGCAATGATACTTTGTGGAATATAGACGGTTTGTTGATCGGATTGGCGCACATAAGGCATAGCGACAATACCGCGATCGTAATTACCAGATTGCAGATCCACAAGCAATTCAGGGGTTAGTTCTTGATTTGGATCGAAATAATCCCATAAATAATCATCTAAAATCCCTTGTGGCAAAAGGGCTTCATCTTCAATAGGAAACCATTTTTCAGTGGGATAATGGACGAAATCGCCATTGGCAATCTCTTGCCCTAAATAGAAATCCGCAAAGAAATAGTTGGTGGAAAGACGCTCGAAATATTCACCTAATGCAGACGCTAATGCGGCTTTTTTGCTGGCACCTTTGCCGTTAGAAAAACATTGTGGGCAATCTTTATCACGAATGTGTACAGACCATACATTTGGCACAGGATTAAGCCAAGAGGCTTCTTCAATATTGAAACCAAGTGCGGTCAATTTTTGTTGAAATTTTGAAATACTGTCTTCAAGTGCGGCATCTTTGCCGAGAATAAATGTTTGTTCAGTCATAATTGTTCCTGTTATAAAAAGTTCCCAGCATCATAGGGGGAGTTTAGTGAGCTAATCAAGCATAAAAATTTATACGCTTTTAGCTCTTGTTTTCCTTTGATTTTTAAGGGTAAATTAGCCTGGCGCAGAAAGGCATTTTCTGTGTAGGTAAAATTATAAACAAATCAATCAATTGGGAGACATCATGGCTCAAGGATTTTTATGAATTAAAAGTGGCTAAAGACGGACAATTTATGTTCAACTTAAAAGCAGCAAACGGACAAGTTATTTTAACTAGCGAACTTTATAAAACGAAAAGCATCAGCTGAAAAACGGTATTGCTTCAGTGCAAAAATGGTGTGGATGCGAAAAAACTTTGAATATCGCGTAGCGAAAAATGACAAACCTTACTTTCATTTTAAAAAGCGGCTAACCACCAAGAAATTGGCCGTAGCCAATATTATTCTTCTCAAGCTGCAGCAGAAAAAAAGGCGTTGAGTCAGTAATGAATAACGCATCTTCTGCAGTAATCAAAGAGTGACAGAATAATCATTCTGTTCTGATTTCTTTAAATGCACCTGCCGGCTCTAAAAACGCCGGCATTTTTGATCGCGCTTTCTCAGGATTCAGTGTTAAGGGATAGGTTCGCTTTTGGGCAACGATCACAGTGAGCGGAGAGCAGAGCGTGCTCTTTTCTTGTTTTATGGATAGTCTTTTCTTCTGCAATCACATCAAAATTTAATAACGATAGCCAGTCAATGACTCGCCAAGTGGCATATTGTCGGAACTTAAAGTCGCCTAATTTCGGTTTGAAAAGCAAGGGACTCAGCGGATTAAATAACGTGATGAACATCCAGCCGTCATCCTTTAAAACACGATGTGCTTCACGCAATATTTGATGAGGATCTTGCGCAAAAATTTAAGGTGTTTTGCCAACAAGCAGGCATCCATTTCTTTTTCAATAAAAAGGCAAAGGTTAACGGTGATGCTTGGAGCAAAGCTATCACTTTCATTTAAAAAGTGCGGTAGGAAAATGCGCTGTTTTTTCAGCTAACACAATTTGATGACGTAAAGGCAAGTCAAAGGCAATTTCGCCACTTAAGGCACCGACTTTCAGAATTTGATAGCCTAAAATTTTTGGTGTCCATTGGGCAAAATAATGTGTTAATACGTTACAATAGGCTTCACCTTGTGGTAACGCTTTGCCAACTTTCAGGTGAAAAGAAGTGGTTTTGATGCCATTTGGCTTTCCAATTCAATGTTAATCCTATTTTCATAAGGTAATTTATGCTAGTTCCTATTCCTGCACTCAATGATAACTATATTTGGCTTTATAGACGAGAAAATTTCCCCGTAATTGTGATCGATATCCCAGAAATAACCCGTTTAATTCCGTATTTAGAATCGAATAAGTTAGACGTAGAAGCGGTGTTATTAACCCATAATCACGATGATCATGTGCAAGGTGTCGCGGAGTTTAAGCAATATTATCCTAATGTGCCTGTTTTCGGTCCCAACAGAATGTGCAAATAAAGGGGCAACCAATATCGTGGATAGTGGTGTGATTAATACGGCACATTATCATATTGAAGTTTTGCCAAGTGGTGGTCATACGGCAGGGCATGTTAGCTATTTGGTGGATGGGCATCTATTTTGCGGCGATGCGTTATTTTCTGGTGGTTGTGGACGCGTGTTCACGGGAAATTTTGCTCAAATGTTTGAATCTATGCAACGTTTTAATCAATTACCGAATGAAACCGTGGTTTGCCCTGCTCATGAATATACGCTGGGTAATTTAGCTTTTTGCAGAAACCGTCTTGGCGGATAAAAGTGCGGTCAAAAAAATCAACGTGTTTTAGTGGAACGTTATCGTTCAGAGGGGAAACCGAGTTTGCCGACAACAATTGGATTAGAAAAACAAATTAATCCGTTTTTACAAGCAAAAAATTTAGACGAATTTACACAATGGCGTTTAGCGAAAGATAAGTTTTAACTCATTTTTAGTTATTTGTTTGAGTTTTTTTCTCTTGAAATTTGCTCAATTCTCAACAATTCATTAAAATAGCGAAACTTTTACTTTCTACTTTAAGCCGCATACTCATAAAAAGTGCGGTTGTTTTTATTAGGTTTTTATGACCCTTCTTGTTCTAGGCATTAATCATAAAACAGCTTCTGTCGCTGTTCGTGAGAAAGTCGCTTTTTCTGAAGAAAAGCGGCAGCTTGCCTTACAACAAATTCACCAACAAGATTTGGCAGAAAGTGCGGTTATTCTTTCTACCTGTAACCGTACAGAGATTTATCTTCACCATCGTCAAATTTCACCCCAAAGAGTGTAAGCAATGGCAAACGAACTGTACAAAATTGGTTTGCTAATATTCATCAGCTTTCTGTCGATGAATTAAATAAGAGTATTTACACCCATCAAAATCAACAAGCAGCGAATCATTTAATGCGCGTAGCCTGTGGTTTGGATTCATTAATTTTGGGTGAGCCGCAAATTTTAGGACAGGTGAAACAAGCTTTCCAAATCAGTGAAGATTATTATCAAGCGGCGAATATTCCGCTTTCAAGCACGCTTTCTCGTTTGTTCCAAAAAACCTTTGCTACAGCAAAACGTGTACGCACTGAAACCAATATTGGTGAAAGCGCTGTATCGGTGGCTTATGCAGCTTGTAGTTTGGCACGTCAAATTTTTGAATCTTTACGTGAATTACAAATTTTGCTTGTTGGGGCAGGGGAAACCATTGAATTGGTAAGCCGTCATTTATTACGCCATGGTGTAAAAAAATTGATGATTGCTAACCGCACTTTATCTCGCGCTGAACAGTTGGTGGAAAACTTTAGCCTCTAATACACCGATTGAAGTGTATTCTCTCGATGAGTTGCAAACACCACTAAATCAAGCGGATATTGTTATCAGCTCAACAGGCAGTCCGAATGTTTTAATCACCAAAGCAATGGCTGAAATTGCGGAAAAAGCACGCCAATTTAAACCGACTTTAATGGTGGATATTGCTGTGCCGCGTGATATTGATGAAAACGTCTCTGAATTAGAAAGTGTGTATCATTACACCGTAGATGATTTGCAAGATATTATTCAACGCAATCTTTCTCAACGTGAGCAAGCATCAGAGCAAGCACAAGATATCATTACACAAGAATGCACAGATTTCTTTGAGTGGTTGAAGGTTCATCAGTTCTCTAATTTGATTCGTCATTATCGTGATGAAGCGGAGAATACTCGACAAGAATTACTCGAAAAAGCCTTACACCAAATTCAACAAGGTGAGAATGCTGAAAAATTCTGCAAGAATTAAGTTATAAATTAACAAATAAACTTATTCATGCTCCAACCCAAACCATGCAATCCATGATGAAATCCGGGTAATGCAGAAGGGTTGCATGCCTTTTTCAAATGCGTTGCATTTAACCCATCCTTTAAATGAAAAACGATTAAATTTTTGACCGCACTTTTCAGGTAGCGCATCGTTACTGATGAGTGTATGCCAGCCCCTAGCGGAATACCGAACTTTTGATGATGGCAATATTTCTTACAGGGATTTTTCCAAGCGAAACCTGAAGAAGTACAGCTACATTGGAAAGATGCTGAAGGTAAAGATTATCAAAGTTTAACGCGTCTCAAAAAAATGCCTTAGAGCCTAGCTATAACGTGAAAATGATCATGAATGCAGGGCATTTATAGCATGAATAACACGCCAGCAGGGATTATGGATTGAGCATGGAAAAAGAGCTCAATGCGTTAAATACAAAATCAGGCAAAGGTAACTTTCATGTACAACCAATGGTGTGTTTGCCATTGCAAAAATAAACCCTACATTTTAACCACATCCGCTTATCAGAAAAGTAAACTCAAGCCGGATTTTGCGCTGCAATCAGGCCCGATGTTGATTATTCATGGCAAAAATGAATCCGCAATTTAGAGCAAATCTAGAAAGCTATCATAAGCGTAATGCCGTGTGTTTGACGAAGCAAAATGAATTGCTGTTTCTTGATGACGATAAAAGATGAGCCTAATCTTTATACATTGAGTCAAGGTTTGCTTAAAAATAGGTTGTCAGGATGCCTTATATCTTGATGGAACCATTTCTAATTGGTACATTCCCAGGGCAATTTAACACTTTGCATTGGAAGCGTTTTGTTGGAATGATCTCCGTTCTTGATGTGAACAAAAAATAGCAAAAGCGTTTTATTTATAATCAACTAAATCAAAAAATCCGTTTTTTGCAAAAAAATGATTGACGAGAATAGGTCAAATCAGGATAATACGCCCCCGCAAAAGCCGATAAGGTAAAGCAAATGATGGCTACATAGCTCAGTTGGTTAGAGCACAACACTCATAATGTTGGGGTCGCAAGTTCGAATCTCGCTGTAGCCACCAAATTTGCAGGGACTGGCGAAATTGGTAGACGCACCAGATTTAGGTTCTGGCGCCGAGAGGTGTGTGGGTTCAAGTCCCTCGTCCCGCACCATTTATCAGCTTGCAGTCAAATAGTAGTTGGGGTATCGCCAAGCGGTAAGGCACCGGGTTTTGATCTCGGCATCCCTAGGTTCGAATCCTAGTACCCCAGCCATACTATCTAAATAAAATCTTCTTTATTTCCAATCAAAGAATTTCAGTTGGGGTATCGCCAAGCGGTAAGGCACTGGTTTTGATCTCGGCATCCCTAGGTTCGAATCCTAGTACCCCAGCCATCTTATTTTCTCTTTTTCTTTATAAAAAAATGCGATTAAATTTAACCGCACTTTGTTTATTTCATTTTTGTTTAAAGGTAGTATTTATTATTTACACATTCTCTCGATAAGTTTTTGCTTCTAATCGGCGATGAAACCATGGTGTCGTATCAAATTCACTACCTTGTCCCAGTAAGCCAAGATCAAAAGTGTCTTCATCGACGTATGGACCAGACTTATCTCCTATTCCATCCATGTATTCTTCGCCAAGATCGTAAAAAGCCAAGCAAATTCTTATTAAGATCAAACACAAAAAAACTGTGGCACGATAACCCAAATTAAGTGAAAAATCCATTAGGAATGAAACCTGCACAAACAGAAATATTACGCTTGAATTCTGGAAAACTGTGGTTTACATAATGATTAGTCGAGTTCATCGAATATTCCATATCTCGACAAACATTACGCCATCGCCAGCTGAATGCAATAACTAGTATAAGAACGATACAGATGAAGTGTCGTTTTTCATTTTATTTCTCATAAAGTGCGGTACTTAATTCACTATAAATTTTGACCGCACTTCGTATTGCAATTAATGTTCCCTTGTTTTTAAAGAAGGTCACATCAGGATAACGTTCTTGTGCAAGGTTTAGGTTTACCATAGTCGGTGCGATATAAGTGAGATTATCACCGCCATCTAATGCCAGGTTTTGCTCATTTTTGCGTTTGAACTCTTCAAATTTTTTGTTATCCGCACATTCCACCCAACGAGCCGTTGCGACATTGACAGTTTCGTAAATGGCTTCAACGTTATATTCTAGATTTCAAACGCGAAACAACCACGTCAAACTGTAATACACCGACCGCGCCAACAATCAAATCATTATTGCTTAATGGACGGAATACTTGCACAGCACCTTCTTCAGAAAGTTGAACCAAACCTTTTTAACAATTGTTTTTGTTTAAGAGGATCTTTCAAACGAATGCGACGGAATAATTCAGGGCGCAAAGTTTGGAATACCAGTAAATTTCAGATCTTCACCTTGTGTGAAGGTATCGCCAATTTGAATTGTGCCGTGATTGTGCAAAGCCGATAATATCGCCAGCATAGGCTTCATCAGCATGAGTACGATCTCCCTGCCATAAAGGTGAGCGCATCGGAAATAACCACATCTTTACCAATACGCACATGTTTAAGTTTCATCCTTTTTCATATTTGCCAGAAACTACGCGTAGGAAAAGCCACGCGGTCGCGGTGTTTTGGGATCCATATTGGCTTGGATTTTAAACACGAAAACCGCTGAATTTTGTCTTCTTCAGCTGAGACTTTACGCGTGTCTGCCTGACGAGCTTGTGGGGCAGGCGCCCATTCAGTTAAACCATCTAAGAAAATGATCGACACCGAAGTTACCTAATGCCGTACCGAAAAAGACTGGCGTCAATTCACCCAGCTAGGAATAAAATCCAAATCAAATTCATTACTTGCACCTTTAACAAGCTCTAATTCATCACGCAATTGTTGGGCTAAGTCATCACCTACGGCAGCGTCTAATTCTGGACTATTTAAGCCTTTCACAATTCGTACTTCTTGAATGGTCGAGCCTTGGCCACTTTGATAAAGATAGGTTTCATCTTTATATAAATGATAAACCCCTTTAAACAATTTACCGCAACCAATCGGCCAAGTAATCGGCGCACAATGGATTTTTAATACGCTTTCCACTTCATCTAATAATTCCATTGGATCACGAATATCACGGTCAAGTTTATTCATGAAAGTGATAATTGGCGTATCGCGTAAACGGGTCACTTCCATTAATTTAATGGTTCGTTCCTCAACCCCTTTTGCAGAATCGATAACCATTAAGCAGCTATCCACAGCCGTCAAAGTGCGGTAGGTATCTTCTGAGAAATCCTCATGCCCCGGCGTATCTAATAAATTCACTAAGCATTCATTGTAAGGGGAATTGCATCACGGAAGTCGTAATGGAAATACCACGTTGTTTTTTTCCATTTCCATCCAGTCAGATTTTGCATGCTGTGCAGAGCCTTTACCTTTAACAGAGCCTGCTTTTTGAATGGCATTGCCGTATAACAATACTTTTTCGGTGATGGTGGTTTTTACCCGCGTCAGGGTGGGAAATAATCGCAAATGTGCGACGTTTATTCACTTCTTCTAATGGATAACTCATTTTGTCTTGTTTCTTCTGTTTTTAAATAATGCTGTATTGTCGCTGATTTTCAGATTGAGCTCAAATTAAATTGTTTTTCTTTTGTTATCTATAGCTTATTTAGGTGTATGACTCTGTAATTTCTTTTTCTTTAAAAATTTTTGATAAAAAGCAAACGTTTGCGCAAGAAGTGCGGGTATAATATATGCCGATTTTTATTCTTATAATAAAAAGGTGCAAAACAATGACACAACTTAGTCTATCTATTCGGGAAAAGTGCGTGATCTTTATGAGATCGATGATAAACGGATGTTAATGGTAGCCAGTGACCGTTTGTCTGCATTTGATGTGATTTTAGATGATCCTATCCCACGCAAAGGTGAAATTCTGACTCAAATTTCCAATTTCTGGTTCAATAAGTTAGCCCATATTATGCCGAATCATTTTACTGGCGATTCAGTTTATGATGTGTTACCAAAAGAAGAAGCTGATTTAGTAAAAGATCGAGCAGTGGTATGTAAGCGTTTGAAACCAATAAAAATTGAGTCTATCGTGCGTGGTTATTTAACAGGTAGTGGGCTAAAAGATTATAAGCAAACTGGCACTATTTGTGGTTTGAAATTGCCAGAAGGATTAGTTGAGAGCAAGTAAATTACCAGAACCAATTTTTCACACCATCAAGTAAAGAAGAAGTGGGCAATCACGATATCAATATTAGCTATGAAGAATGTGAAAAAGCAATTGGTGCAGAATTAGCGGCACAAGTCAGAGAAAAAAGCGATTGCGCTTTTATACTGAGGCTAGCAAAATATGCGCTGACTAAAGGTATTATTATTTGTGATACTAAATTTGAATTTGGTTTTAGATGAAAATGGCACACTCACTTTAATGGATGAGGTATTAACACCAGATTCTAGCCGTTTTTGGTCAGTTGATACTTATAAAGAAGGAACAAATCCGCCCATCATTTGATAAGCAATTTGTACGAGATTGGTTAGAGCAAAGTGGTTGGAATAAACAACCGCCAGCGCCTAAAAGTACCAAAAGAAGTGATTGAAAAAACAGTTGCTAAATATCAAGAGGCGTTGGATTTATTAACAAAATAACATTAACAATCTCCCTGCTATGCTTTTAGAATGGCAGGGATTTTTATGGATAAAATTTGTGAATAAAAAGAGAAATGAAATCTGTTGCGATAGTTGGTTTAGGTTGGTTAGGTTTACCGCTGGCGCAGCACTTAAAAAAGCTTGGTTGGTGTGTAAAAGGATCAAAACAATCCTCTGAGGATGCTCAAAGATTGCATCTGCTAGGCATTGAAACTTATCCTTTTTTTCTTTTCTGAGAAAATGAAAGCAGTTTGCAGATAATATTTGCAATCTCTTTTAATGTAGATGCTCTCATTATCACCTTACCACCTAGCCGTTTTTTTCTTCTCAACAGTATTGTGAACATCTTGCTTTTTTTAGCTAATCAAGCAAAGAAACAAGGTGTACAGCACCTGATTTTTACCAGTTCAACTTCTGTTTTTCCCTGATATTTCGGGACAATTTGATGAAAGTTCTCAACCTTTCAGCTGAAACAGAAATTGGTAAAAACACTGATACAAAGCCGAGCAGTGCTTGTTTACAATCAGGAAATATCTCATTGCGATATTCTTCGACTTGCAGGATTAATTGGTAAACAACGCCATCCGGTTAAATTCTTAGCAGGAAAAACGCAATTTAAAAACAGGGTAATTCACCTGTTAATTTGGTGCATCTTGAGGATTGTATCCAAGCTATTACTGCCTTACTCATGAGATCCAAATGGATCGCTGAACTAACCATCTTTGTGCGCCCAATTCATCCTACGCGAGCAGAATATTACACAAAAGCAGCAGTATTTTATGATTTATCCATGCCACAATTTGAATGTAGTGATTCGGATCCGAAACGAATCATTATGGCAGATAAAATTTGTCGAGATTTAGGCTTCGCTTATCGTTATCCAAATCCCGATGATATGTTAGAAAAGCGCAGTGATTTTTGACCGCACTTTTTAAAGACTCACTCACCATAACCACAATGAAGGAAATAAAAATATGTCAAATACGATTCTGCAACATTTACCTAAAGGTCAAAAAGTTGGTATCGCTTTTTCAGGCGGGCTCGATACTAGTGCAGCATTACTTTGGATGCGTCAAAAAGGTGCGGTACCTTATGCTTATACAGCAAACTTAGGTCAACCCAGATGAAGATGATTACAGCGCTATTCCAAGAAAAGCGATGGAGTATGGTGCAGAAAATGCTCGTTTGGTTGATTGCCGTGCGCAGTTAGCCCATGAAGGGATTGCGGCTATTCAATGTGGTGCATTCCATATTTCGACTGGTGGAGCAACCTATTTCAACACCACACCACTTGGTCGTGCGGTAACAGGGGACGATGCTTGTTGCAACGATGAAAGAAGATGATGTGAATATCTGGGGAGATGGTTCAACTTTTTCAAAGGTAATGATATTGAACGTTTTTATCGTTATGGCTTTATTAACTAACCCAAATTTAAAAAAATCTATAAACCATGGTTAGAATCAGCAATTTATTGATGAGTTGGGTGGTCGTTTTGAAATGTCAAAAGTTCCTAATCGAAAATGGTTTTGACTACAAAATGTCAGTAGAAAAAGCCTATTCAACTGACTCTAATATGTTAGGTGCAACACACGAAGCAAAAGACTTAGAAGAATTAAGCACTGGCATTAAAATTGTGAAACCAATCATGGGCGTGGCATTCTGGGATGAAAATGTTGAAGTGAAACCAGAAGTAGTGACTGTTCGTTTTGAAGAAGGGTGTGCCAGTTGCATTAAATGGCAAAAACATTTGATAACGTAGTAGAGCTTTTTCTTAGAAGCAAATCGTATTGGTGGTCGTCACGGTTTAGGCATGTCAGACCAAATTGAAAACCGTATTATCGAAGCAAAATCACGTGGTATTTATGAAGCACCGGGAATGGCATTATTCCATATTGCTTATGAGCGTTTAGTCACCGGTATTCACAATGAAGATACTATTGAACAATATCGTATCAACGGTTTACGTTTAGGTCGTTTATTATATCAAGGTCGTTGGTTTGATCCACAAGCATTAATGTTACGTGAAACCGCACAACGTTGGGTTGCTCGTGCGGTGACAGGTGAAGTGACATTAGAACTTCGTCGTGGTAATGACTACTCAATCTTAAATACTGAATCACCAAACTTAACTTATGCGGCAGAACGTTTAAGTATGGAAAAAGTGGAAAATGCACCATTTAATCCAATTGATCGTATTGGCCAATTAACCATGCGTAATTTAGATGTAGCGGATACGCGCGGAAAATTAAGTATCTATTCTCAAGTGGGTTTATTAACTGCGGGTAAAGATTCCGTTTTACCACAATTAGGGTAAAAAAATAATCGATGCAAAAAGTGCGGTCGATTTTGATCTGCACCCCAAAAAGTTGGACTAAAACAACCAACAATTGAGGTGCAGATTTTTATGGGTAAACACTACACAACAGAATTTAAATTGCAGGTTCTTCAACCTATCCTAAAAGGGAAAAATGAGCATTCGAGAAGCCGCTCATTTTTACAATATCCCCTCTGACACATTAGTCGGAACCTGGTTGGAAACGCTTTGAAAAAAGTGGCATAAAGGGCTTATTCCTTTATAAACCATCAGGACGACCGCCAATGAAACCTAAATATGCCAGAATGCTCCTCCACCTAAAACAGAAGAAGACCGCTTACGTCTGAGAATTTTACAGCTTGAAGCGGAGGTCGCTTACCTAAAGGAGTTGAGAAAGCTCAGACTTCAGGAAGAAGCCAGGCAGCAGAAGTTATCCAAAGTTGAGAGTCCATTATCCCTGAAAGCTCTATTAGGTATTGCAGGCTTGGCGCGCAGTACGTTTTTGCTCGATGCCAAGTTAAACCAGATAAGGATAAAGGGCTTAAAGCCGAGATTATCCAGATTAAAAAGCAAAAGCATCCCGATTATGGTTACTCGACGGGTTCACGCCTGTTTACCAGGCGTGAATCATAAGAAAATCCAACGTTTAATGCGAGAGCTTGAACTTCAAGTGCGGGTAAGAAAAAGCAAGAAATTGACGACTTATCGAGGGACGATTGGTCATATCGCACCCAATCATCTAGAACGCCATTTCACAGCTACCAGCCGAATCAAAAGTGGGTAACGGATGTGACCGAGTTTAAAAGCAAAAAGATGGCAATAAAGTCTACTTATCCCAATATTAGATTTATTTAACAATGAGATAGTCTCCATATACCTCAGTTATTCCCTCAAACTGGGCGCAGGTGGAGAAGATGTTAAAGCTGGCGGTTAAGCGATTAGATAAAACAAGAGGTAGTATTTTACATTCAGACCAAGGATGGCAATATCAGATGGCGGCTTATCGTCAAATTCTTGCTGAGCACGGCATCATACAAAGTATGTCAAGGAAAGGAAACTGCTTGGATAATGCCGCCATGGAGAGTTTCTTTGGACGATTAAAAACGGAATGCTTTTTATGGTCGGGAATTTAATACACGAGAGGAGAGTTAATGCGGTAAGGGATTATTTGGATTACTATAATCATCGACGGATTCAACTAAATTAAAAAGGACTGAGTCCCGATACAATATCGTCGTCAGTCCTTATATGAATAGTCCAGATTTTTGGGGTCAGATCATTTTGGCCGCACTTTTGATTGA
>BNJU01000498.1_pt1 | contig 51467 bp, 71 predicted proteins | sample 8539281 | NCBI WGS metagenome assembly BNJU01 (sample SAMD00202456, study PRJDB9452) | human saliva metagenome | isolation source: human saliva | place: Japan | reverse complement strand
CGCCATGTTATAAACCTGCTGAAAGAAAACTGCCCGAAAAATCATCGGCATAGCGAAAATGGTCAATGCTTTCAGCGGTCTATCCGTAATTAAATACGCATCCTTTGCCATGAAGATCGTCCCCGTAAAAGGACTTTTGTCCTGATGATATAATCAATTATTTTTTTCTTTGTCTGCAAATAAAATTCTATCTGCCTTAATAGCATACGCATAGCTAGGTTGGATTGATCTTTCTTCTGCTCTTTCACAGCCTTAATATCTTCATTCAAGAAAGTCATTGTTTTTGTATTTAGATGGGTCTATTGCTTTTTCAAATGGCTGTTTTTCAACAGACATGTTGCTAAATACATGATAATTGGCGCTTTCTTAGCAGCAATTTCCTGAGAAAATCCTCATAATAAATATGATTTCGAATATCTCAGATTCCCTGCAGATAAGAGCCATAATCTTCCTTTTCTATTTTCCCTCTGGACGCAATACTTGCAGCAGTCATAAAGGTATCCATCAGTGTATCTTCCGGAGTAATATCAATTCCACGATACGCAATCTCGTTCGGTGCTAATCGGTACTAGGTATCTCTAACCAAAGAATAATCTTTTGCAACATCAATCAATGTTAATATATCGTAAAAATTGTTTGATGATCTCCATATCATATCTGCATGAAGAGAATTCCTATGGTGTGTGGCGCAAAAGCTGTCAGCTTGTCACCCAGTATGCACTCAATACTTGGAACCAATACTTGTAATTGTGGGTCTTCTACTCCAATCAGGTCACTTTTTATTGGTTTCTCAATAATCTGTGCATACCCCAGCTCTTCAAACAAAAATATCCAGCAGAATATAAATATTCCTATGATTGATAGGCGAATCATAAATAAACTTAAAATGCCTCTTCTCAATATTGTTTTTTCCTACCCTCTTTTGTTCCTCGCAGGAAACAAATGGAAAAATTTTAGATGCTTTTTCGATATACTCATCTACATCCGTCCCCGGCCTGACAATAATATCAATATCCGTTGACAATCTCATTGGATGCTCCAATAGCAGCATAAGGCTGGTTCCGCCCTTGAAGACAAACGGCATTCCAACCCTTGTAATAGCTTCAAGAAGCCCAAACGCATACACACAGCGTTCCAGCAGAAGCGGATCGCGTCTGCTCTCAACTGCAAATTCCTGATGTGTTCCTCCGTAAAATTATCTTTTGTCAGCATATTATAACTCCATCCTTAAATCTGTTTTGTCTATATGGAACAATATCTTACTCTTTGCATTCCTTCTGCTTGCATACCTGAATAGCCGGCTCTCATCAATGTAGAAATCTCGAAACGCTTGATGAAAAATACCATCATACTCTCCGCTGCTGACACTGGTCAGGAGAAGTTTATCTGCGACAAGATCAACCAGCATCTTTTCAAGCCTTGTTTCCCAGACAGCCCCTTCTCCTTTTGGAGACTCAGAAACCAGTTTTTTAATAACGATCATATTATCCGACCAGTATTGATGGAATGTCTCAACGGAAGGATTCAGCAGAATCTTACCAATATATCGTTCTTTCAAGGAATCAAATACATAACTTCCCAGCTCGATTCCACGAAAACAAAGATCGCATTATGTGCAATCTGGTGATTCACAAATTCATTTAACTGCACCAACTCAAAAATACGAAAATCAAGCTCCGGATATAAAGCCTCAATTATTTTTGCAATATCTAATGACAGTTCTGAGTAATGGTAAGAATAGTGGCTCTTTGAATCCTCTGCCATACGGTACTGATTCCTTCCAACACGATAAATTTCTCCATTCGATAATAACTTCTGAAATCTATATCTTCCTGAAGCTTTCGTTCTATTTTTTATTTTTTTCCTTTTCAAAAAGCAGCGATAAAATCTTCTCTGAGAAGTTTTTCTTGATGTGGAATGTTATATATTATTTGGTTCATCGTTCCACCTCCATATTCTACAAAACGGCAATTTTTATCTTTTTTTGCCGTTTTGTAGTTATAGTATACCCTAATGAGCTCGCAGAGTCAACTGCAAGTCGGCAATCTTTATTCTTTTTGCCGACTTGCAGTTCATCGAAATGTATAACTTCAATCACAATTCTTTTGCTATTGACGAGCTCTCCAATCACATTCAAGAGCTTTATTACGCACTTCCACTTGCCTGCGGTTTTGCCCCGAAGCAAATAGTCAATACTACATCCAGGACACAGGGAAATTTCCACCAGCGTATCAAGAGAAAAATCTTCTATTTCCGCTCAAAATATATTTCAAATGTCCTAAACTGATATAGAATTCTTTCAGCAAATTCTTCTTGAGTATATCCCATTATTTTAATCTGGTTACGGATTCTCTCTCCGCATGACTTTGCATCATAATACATTTTATTTCCTCCCGATCTGAAATTCAAAAGCTTCTAAGTTCCAGACCCGAACCGGAGGAGAACGAATCTGCATAAAAAATAGCAGCTGTCTTTGCATCTGTGTGCAAAAACAGCCGCCAATGTGATTTGTCCATTAATCAGATCCTGCCCCCTGTTCATAAGATTTCAAGCAAATTTGTTTTTGCTTTAAAACCTTATCAGGGACAGCATTTGATCTACCGTCTTATAGTACGTTTAATCCTGCGTTTGGTTTTCATATTATGTGCGATATAGAGTTTAATACATCGTTAAATATCACGTTTAATGTGAGTTTTAACGAAAAACTCAGTTCATGCCATTAAAGCAATCCCTGAGTTTCTATCTATCTGCTATCTTTTTTTCTTTTTATCTCGTTAGTGAATCTGTTTCGGAAAGTTTTGTACATAGTTCTTGATATTCTTCCTCTGATAATATGGAGTGAACAGCCTCTAACTCTGCCTTAGCTGAATCTGCCGCACCTATTTTTGCTAACGCCACAATTCTCCAATAATCGTGTCTATCTAATTTTAAAACTATAGTCCCTCATATATTATTTCTAAATCATTATTGACCCCTTTTTTCTAAAAGACTTACCAATGAAGTTAATGAACGGATAGCTTCTTTTTATTAACAAAAATTCGTTCATACTTATCATCCACAATAAGGTAGTTACCAGTTAAAGAAAATTCCTCTGCGCAATAGCAAAAAGCTCTATCCATTTCTTTTAAAAATATCACTAATTTTAATAATATTATCTCCTCGTATTATTAAGTTGTAGCTTTTCTTTACCTGTTCTTGGTAATCAGCTACTATTGTTATCTGATGCTGTGGATTGGTTTTTATCTCCTACCGCGCGACGGTTTGATTAAGGCTCCAACCACAGCCTCTTTTGTTACATTGTTGATCGAGTTAGATACCGCATGACGGTTTATGTAGAACGAGGATACAATCAGCAAAAGAGCCCTGTGGGTCGATAACAGCGTCAAACACTTATTACAGGAGGATTTACTAAATGATTTACGTTGGAATTGATGTTGCTAAGGATAAGCATGACTGTTGTATCCTTGGGCCAGATACCGAAGAACTTTTCCAAGTCTTTACGATACGGAACAATAGCGATGGCTATGGAGAATTATTCCACAAGATTGAGTCAGTCTCAAAGGACAAATCTCAGATAAAAATAGGACTCGAGGCTACCGGTCACTATTCCTACAACATCCTGGGATCGACTTCTTGACCATGGCTACCACACCTTTGTCATCAATCCGTTACATACAAATCTTTACAGAAAAGGTCAAAGCCTTAGAAAGACGAAAACGGATAAAGTCGATGCCCGCTCCATTGCTGAAATGCTTGTGACTGATAAGACACTCAAGCCCTATACAGGTACATCCTACCACAGCGAGGAGCTAAAGTCATTAACTCGTTATCGTTTTGAGCTTGTCAAAGAACGGGCGAAACTGAAAAACTTCAGTATCTGAGGCTTGTAAACATCCTGTTCCCGGAACTTGAGTCTCTTGTTCCGACTCTGCACATGAATTCGGTATACCGTCTTCTTCAGGAACTGCCGGGAGCATATTTTATCGCAAGTTCCAATCTCACCCATCTGAAAGCTCTACTTGCTGATGCTTCAAAAGGGCACTATGGTCGTGAAAAGACCATCGAAATCAGAGAGACTGCAAAATCTTCTATCGGATCACTTATGCCGGCTAAATCAATGGAACTCAGGCAGACAATCCGCCGAATTGACACACTGACTTCCGATATTAAAGAAGTCGAGCAGTCCATTCAGAAAATCATGGATGAGTGTGGTTCTCCAATTACAACTATTCCCGGCATCAAATATCGTATGGGTGCAATGATTCTAGCAGAGATTGGAGACTTTACACGCTTTAGCAATGCAGATCGAGTTCTTGCTTATGCAGGACTATCTCCCGTCTACGTACCAGTCCGGACAGCTAATATCTTCTTATGCTCGCATGGAAAAACGTGGCTCTAAGTATCTGCGTTACGCACTTTTCAATGCTGCTATATATGCTTCTGTATGGGACGAGCGATTCAGGCTCTATCTGTCAAAAAAGCGGGCAGAGGGCAAGCACTACTATGTCGCAATAAGCCATGTGGTTAAAAAGCTTGTCAGAACCATCTTTCGGATGGAAATAACCCGCTACGTCATATCAGCCTTTATAAGTAAATTAGCTCATAATCTTTTCTGAGAGCATCATCGCTGATGCTCTATTCGTCATACAGTTTTCAATGTACTAATCTATCTAAAATACGTTTCCGTATTTTATTCTGAAAATCTTAATTTTATGCTTGACCATTAATAGTTAGTCTTTAATTACTGAAAAAGCCATAATATGGTAAACCTTGTTTTGTTTTTCCACCCCCAATCAGATTGTATCCATTGAAAAAGTATCATAAAAATAGTGCAATAAATCGTCTGAAATACAGGCGCAAATCTCCTCATCTTCTTGATTACCTCTTATAATAAATTTATGTTTCAAAGACATACTTTCCTCAATTCTTGTTACATCAATTTTAATTAAATAGAATAAATTATTGTTTTCCAAAAGAAATAATAGATCATCTGGAGCAATATCAATGTATTTTTCCATTCTTTTTATATCTTATGACACCTTCCACTTCTCCTGATACTTTTGCTTTTTGTAGAGTTCTTTCTTTGCAGTTTTAGCAAGTTCATATTTATTTCAAACAGATATCAGATTAGGACAAACTATGACAAAAGTTAAATCGGATGTAAAAGTTCTCCCCAAAAATCAAACTCTGAAGCTTGAAATCCTATTGAATTTTTAACTCTGGATACTTTCTGATTTGGACCACTCTACTCACATTTTCGTGTCAAAAATAGCTGTTGGACCACTTGCTCACGCCATTTTTACATCAAAAAAATGCCAAATTGGGATAAACGATACAGAACTTTTGAGCATGAAAAACCCTGAAACCATTGATTTTCCGAGGTTTTTGCGTCTTCCAAGTCTCGATTAACGCTTGCTGAACTGCGGAGCACGACGTGCAGCCTTCAAGCCGTACTTCTTTCTCTCCTTCATACGAGAGTCTCGTCAGGAATCCCGCTCTCTTTAAAAACCCGGTCTGAAGTCGCTGTCCATCTCGCAAAGTGCACGGAGAGACCGTGACGGATTGCTCCTGCCTGTCCTGTGGTACCGCCACCGCAGACATTCACCAGTACATCAAAGCTTGCCCTCGTTCTGGGTAGCCACAAGCGGCTGACGAACGATGGTCTTCAATGTCTCCAAACCGAAATACTCGTCGATGGAGCGCTTATTTACGGTAATCTTTCCTGTACCCGGCATGATATATACTCTTTGCAACGGAGCTCTTTCTTCACTGGGTGCCGTAATTTCTATTTGTAGCCATTCTTTATTTCCCCCTTAGATTGATAATGCAACTGGTTGCTGTGCCTGGTGCTTATGCTCCGGCCCTGCATACGAAAAGTTTCTTGTACATCTGTCTACCTAAAGGTCCCTTGGGAAGCATACCCTTTACTGCAAGTTCGATTACCTGCTCCGGCTTGTTGGCTCTCATATCTCTCAAAGAAGTTTCCTTCATGGAACCGACATAACGGGAGTGGGTACGATACAGCTCTGCTCCAGCTTCTTTCCGGTTGCGGAAATCTTCCCTGCATTCACCACGATAACATAGTCACCACAGTCTAAGAACGATTGTAAAGTCGGCTTTCTCTTTCCGCGAAGAATCGCTGCCACTTCTGATGCAAGACGTCCGAGTGTCTTCCCTCTGCATCTACTACGAACCACTTTCTCTCGATAGTAGAAGCCTTTGCTACGTAAGAATTCATAACAACCTCCTAAATATAAGGCTACTTACTCTGGTCCAGTCAGGGACTGATTTCAGTATTTAATGTAGCCGGGCAAAAGCCCTGCTGAAATGTACTTCGGACAAGGAACGCGCCGTAAATGGGCAAAACTTCCCTATCCAACAAAAACGCTCTGTTATTCTACTCTTTTCTAATCACACTGTCAAATAGTAATTTCTTCTTTTCCCTTCCTTTTTTTCTTTTTTTCTTTCCTTTTATTCTCTTCCCTGTCACTCTTCTTTTTTCTCTTTCGGGAAGGTCCAGGACTGCACTTTCACTGCTTTGCCATCCAGCGTGGCATACTCTTCTTTCTTCTCCGCCTTCTCCTTCGGTGCGCCGACCGCAGCACTCCCCTCCGTAGTACCGACTGCCGCCTTCTCCTCCGGAGCGCCGACCGCCTCGTTCTGCACAGTATCCGTCCCGAAAATACGGTCTCCTTCGAGAGACTTCCAGTAGCGCTCTCTACTTCCTTCTCATTTCTCTCCATTTCCGCTTCAGAAAGGGTCGGCGCACCGTCTTCCGTAAGCAACGCGGAAAGCAGCGCGAGTGCTTTCTCTTCCTCTTCTTCAGCCTAAAGTGATGGCTTTCCTTACTTTCTGTCGTCGGCTTTACTCTGTACAGCAACTGCTTCTACGCGCGGCGCAGGGGCACTGAAATCCCAAAGATTCCACTCACTCTCCTTCTCCGGATCCTCTTCTATCCGCTCTTCCTTCGGCAGTTCTCCGCTTTCATCAATTTCTTCGGACAGGAAGCACGATCTTTCATTCAGCGGAGCTCGAAATTTCCTCTTCCGCTGCTACGCCGTCCTGAACAGCCGCAGCTTCCGTTCCTTCCACCGCACTTCGTTTCTTATAGAACACCTTCTTTCGTCCATTGGTACGGAAGGGATCGTCCCTGATAGGTCATCTCCCGAATCGTAGTGGGTGCGGTCCCTGCCGTACGATTCTCTGCCTCACTCTGTGCAGTCTTTCCATCCGTTTCTCCCGTCTTCTCCTCCACCCTTATCGGAAAGGGAAAAGAATATGCAGGAGATGCACGCCTCTCTTAATCCAGTAAAACGGCAAGAGAAGCCCTGTTTTTCCAGTTCCGGATGAGAGCTTGCCATGTACTTCCGATCGGGGAACGCCCTAACGAATCTTGCGATGGAGCGCTTGGCACGATTCTTCCATTTTCACGCCACTTCCGCCACTTTTCTGCACGCTCCTCCTTATTTTCCGCATCTCGAGATGGCTTTTCTCAGTCGTGCCGCCTCAGGAATACTGTCCGCCCCGACCGTACCGTTCGAAAGAATCCGCGCCTCCATGTCATCATAGAGACTGATACTGTCTTTCGGATAGGGGAAGAGAGTCCTTCCGACTGCTGAACCACATATCCGCAATTTGAAGCAGGCTCTGCGCAAGCACCGGAATCTAACTCCTAATCCGCGCTTCCAGAAAGCCGATGATTCATATCTTTATAGAAAAAGCATAAAAATAAATATAAATCCAAGAGTTCTCTTATCTTTAAATTATCCGTACAAAAATGGTATGCCCCCTCCGCAAGGCAGAGCATATAACTGCTTTCAGAGACAGCACCTTTTGAGAAGGGCGATTCTTGTCCTGATGAGGCTCGATCAAAAGCCCTTTCATGCAGCGCTTATAGGTCTTTGTAATATAAGGCATCGTATGATAGATTTCGATTTGGAAGCCGCCCGGACGCTTCATGTGCTCTCCAAGCCCTTATAGAAAATATCCGTCTCATAGCCGAGGTCAATCAAATATCCTTTGGCAAGATAATATTTTTCTTCCGAAATATACAGGCGAAGCGGAGAATTCGCCGCCGTTTCCGGAATACGGTAAAGTCTTCGTACCGCCGCACTTTCAGAATCACCGCCGGAACCTTCAGCGCCTGAAAGGCATCCAGAATCTCCAGTTCGGAAGACTCATATACCTCGCCATAGCGCACCGCCTCCTGATAACGACGAAGAAGCGCTCACCAAAAGAGCAGGGGACTCTTGCCCCCGCTGAAAAGCATTCCCAGATAAATTGCTGAGAGAGTTCATGGTAATCCGCAATCCGGTAAAAGCCTTCCCCAATTCATCCTTCTCACTACAGGAAAGGAATCATCCTGTCGCAATGTACTTCCCAAAAGATTCAGTAAGAACTTACCCTCATATACACTCCGATTCATTCGCTTCCTTGCATTCCTTTCTTCAACACTGAAAATCCGACGACTGCGTCCCGTCACGGGGGAAGCTTATCTGCCAGATTGTCCCTCCTTCTCTCCGCGAAAAAGCGAGCTGCTGGTTCTTGCGCTTGATTTCCAGAAAAGAATCTGTCCTGTTTTCGGCTTAACTCCATCACTTTCTTCTCCCAGAGGTTGGAAGCAATCGCCGTGTCACTTTCTCCCCGGTAAGCACACGAAAGAGCTTCGCATCCGCTGGACTTTCCTCCATTAGCGTTCGAATCTGCATATCATTTTCTTCTAATCTGCCCAAAGACTCCTGCCTCAAATCAAAAGCAGATCCATACTCACGTTATCTTCACTTTCCGCAGCCAGAAGAACTTCATCCGTTTCTTTATTTAATTCGCTCATGATATTATATCTTCTCTGATATAGGCCCTGCAAGCTGTTCTACATCCATCCTCTTCTCCCTCTATTGAAAAAGAGGCCGTAAAAAGCACCCGATAATCCTTTTCTCCCAACCTCTTTTCACTCGTCTTTTTATAAAAGCTGTTCCCTCCGGTAAAGCCAGTTTCTTAATGAAACCGTCAAAAAAACCGTTCTCTCTCGAGATGTTTATCCGACTACCTTGGCTTCTTTCGGAATATGGGTATCCATTACTTTCTGGCTCGCCCGTAAAACCCTTCCCGAAGATCGGAGAGAATATCCACAAGCTTCGGTAACTCCTCTTTCTTCTTTTCCCTTCCTGCCTGTACAAGTCCGAGGGTCAAAGGTGATGAAGTCGTACAAACGCATCAAGTCTCTGCTGATAGGCTGCTCCATATCCAGGGTCTGCCGAAGATGGCGGACAATCCGATTACACTTATGCATGGCATCATCAAATTTATCGTACTTTTGTCTTCCAGCGCAATTTCCGCAAGCTTCAGACTCTTGATTGCCTCATCAAAGGTCAGAACCAAAAAGCTCTCCCTGGCTCATCTGCATGATACTCTGCTCCTGATATTTCTTCTGATATTCCTTCATATCTTCTCCTATATTCGAAAAAGGACATAAGCGCCGAAATCTTTCTGTATGCGCCCGACTTACGTGTCTCCGATTTATCTCTTAGAGTACATCGTCGTGTTTCTCCTATTTTATAAAAATAAATTGCAAAAAATCCCCACTTTCCTTCAGGAAAAATCGTCCGGAAAATGGGAATGCTATGACTTCTATTCTATTTTTGTGCCTTTTTCCGCCTTCTTATCTTCCAAATGGGGATACTACCATAGCGCAGGCTGCATCTCCTGTAATATTCACCGTCGTACGTCCCATATCAAAGATACGATCCGCTTAAAGCAGCTAAGGCAATGCCGTCTACCGGAAGTCCTACGAAGTCAGCACCATCGCAAGCATAATCATACCTGCGCGGGCACTCCTGCCGTACCGATGGATGCGAGGGTTGCCGTCAGGGATGATTTCCAGCATCTGCGAAAAAGGTCAGCTGGATGCCATAGCAGGGAAGCGATGAAAAATCACACAAATTCCCTGGTAGATAGCCGTACCGTCCATGTTAATGGTTGCGCCAAAGCGGCAAAACAAAAAAGTAATCTCTTCTTGGCACCGAGCTTTTCCGTACATTCCATATTGATGGGAAGGGTTCCCACAGAGGACGCGGAGGAGAAAGCAAACATAATTGCTAAGCATCATTCCTTTAAAGAACTTTATCGAGGGAAAGGCCGCCCATGATCGCACCGTAGCGGAATACACGAAAAACCCGCGTGCTACAAAGTAGCCGATATATGCCGCAAGAAGAACCGTTGCAAGAGAACCGAGGATTTTTCGGTCCGTTCGCCGCAATGACCGGGCAAGAAGACAGAATACCCTATCGGGGAGAGACTTAAAACCATCTCCATACACTTCATGAAAATGTCGTTAAAGTCGTTGAATGCGGCAATAATCCGTGTGTTTTTCTCCTCTACCAGAATGATAGCAAAACCGAGGATGATGGCCCATCACGATGACCTGAAAGCATATTTGCCTCCACCATCGGCTGCACAAAAGTTGGACGGGAAGATATTCACAATCGTGTCCATAATGGACATCCCGCCCTTCACTTCATAGCTTAAATTCGTGGTGGCATAACCGGAAAAATCTGCGGAAAAAGGCTTCCAAAAAACAGTCCGATAGAGACTGCGAAAAGCAGTGGTACAAAGATAGAACGCCACCGTCTTGATTCCCACAGAACCGACCTTCCGGATATCCTGCATCGAAATAATGCCGCACATGATGGAAAAAGCACGACAGGCACAACGATAAACTTCACCAGATTTAAGAAAATGGTGCCGAACGGCTTGATATAATGCTCCGCAAATTCGCTATGATTCTGCAATAAAAAGTCCACAAATGATGGCTAAAACCAAAGCCAGGAAAATCTGCATGGCAAGCGACGGCTTTCCTTTTTCTTTTTCTGTTTTTATTGTTTTCTCCCATATTCCCTCCTTACTCTTCTTAAACTCTCCTGTACTTGCAGTACAGATTTACTCTACTTCCTACTTGATTCCTTACTCTCTCGCTCTTTTCTCTACTCTCGCGCTCTTCCGGCACTTTCCGTCCGGTTTTTTCCGAACAGGAAAATACTTTAATATAGAAAAAGGCGATTTGTAAAAAATTTATCGCATTGCATAAAAAAGCCTCCCGTAAAACGGGAAACTTCTTTTTAAACCTTCTTCCGTCTCTCTTAACCGCTGAGTTCCGCTAAGGTAAGAAGACTGTGTATTCATCTTATTGATTAACTTCTCGAGCTGAGAGAACTGCTTTTAGTAACGGTCCTGCTCGGAACTGAGCAGTGCCTTCAACTTCTCAATCTTCTCGTTGTTATCCTCAAATCACTATACACTGTCGTCGAAGTATTGGTGAGCGTCACTTATTGGAACCGCCCTCTTTGATTAGTTCTCCGTACAGAACCGCCGTTTCTCGAAGCATAGCGCGTTTGCATAGGCGTAATGCTCTCTTCTACAATCTTCGCAAAGCCCTTCGATCCGTTGTGTCCGGTCATAATCTTCTGTACCTTTTTCCGGTTCTGTCTGCATGGCTTTCTTGAACTTCTCTTCATCAAAGTTCAACTTTCCGCCATCATGAACATCGGAAGACATACTAAGACCAATCTTCTCCATATCTTCATACTTTAAGCCTGCCTTGTTTAAATCCACAAGGGCTTTCGTCATCACCTGGCTCAAGGAATCACTGAAATTCGAACAGAAGTCTCGCCATAGAGATACCCTCTTTGGCCTTCTTTTCCCAGTTCTCAATAGAGGTCTGGCTCATCTGCTTCTTCTGCTCTTCCGTTAAAGATCGTATCCTTTACTTCTTCTCGTCTTTACATTTGTATAGACGTCGGAAACGAGGTCATTAAACTTCTCTACAAACTTCTTCATGCTTTTGCAGTAGCCTTATCTACATTTGCCTTGGAAGTAAAAGCTTACTGTCTTTGAGCTGTCGAAGTTATAACTGCCATCCACCTTCTTAACCGCTTCTCCGCTGGCATCCAGTTTCGACACCGAACTTTCCGCTCATGCAGTAATGGTCATCCGTCAATGTTAAGGTGTTGGAAGAAGAGGTCAGTACTTCGTTGATTCCGTTTCATAGTTGTAGACAATCTCTGCATCCTGCCCGTGGTTAATCTGTCCGCCACCACACGGCAGTTGCCCCGAAAATCTTGCTTGCACATTGTTCCGGGTCATTTGCGTCTCCCAAATCAATGCTTCTTCCGAATAGGCCTCTGAAGCAACCAGAACGAATCTTCCGGACCCCTGCATATAGGAGACTTTTCACTCCTGCGTCGAGCATCATTAATTTTCTTCAGGATATCCGAAACCGTAGAATCGGCGTTTAATCTTTAATCTCTTTTCCGTTGATGGTGAGATGGGGAAAGAGCCGTATCAAATAAGACCTTATTTCAGCGAAGGAATCCAAGCCAAGCTTATCAGGCTGCTCATAATCGAGCTTTCCAGAGATACACGGTTGGAAGCCCCTTTCTCGAGACAGATTGTCTCTGACAATCTTATCAGAAGAACTGACTGTGAGGTACTCTTTCCATCCGCACTGTTGAAAGTGAGCGCATAGGTGGAGCTGTCTACCTCGATCTTCTGTACCGAACTCCTTATCGATGTTCTTCTGCATCGCCTCTCTTACCGCATCGAGTCTCTGCTGATTTGTAGCGGAATCCGTTGCAGTATAAGTGCTTTCAATGCTCTGCTGCGCTTCCGTAAGGACACTGACTTCTTTGCTTGCTCCGCCAGAGGAAACCGTAAGCTTCCGATCCCGCAAATACTCCAGAAATCCGCTTTTCCTTTACAGAGGCCTTCGAAAACTTATGCTCAGCAGCAGTACTAGTATGGAAATTATCCAGGGTCAGACCGTAAGACGCGCTTCCACTTCCGGTCGGTGTACTTCCCGGAGCACCTGCCTTATATCCAAGGGCGTCCAAAGCGGAAGAGTCTTTCTTAATCACATAGCCGGAGCTTCCTTCGATACTGATGAAGTCTTCTCCCGGTGTAGACCCCGCATTATACTTGAACTTCAAGTCTACATTGTCGCCGAGCTTCACATTATTCTGCTTTTGCCGCCTTGTTCGAGTGCGTCAACCAACTGCTGCTTGTCTCCCGTGTAGTCAATCTCCACTGTATTTCCGCTGTCATCCTTATAGGACGCCGGGAAAGTGAAGCTTGCCTTCTCATTGAAGCTGCCCGTTGTCGTGTAATTTCCAAAATTCAAAGTCTTTCCAACTAGATTGCTGGTCTTTACCGTCTTCAGTCCTGCCAGTGCATCGGCTGTGATACCACTCTTAATCGCAGTAACACTGCCCTTCACATCGAAACGACTGGACTCTGCGGTTTGCAAGCTTTGAACGGCGGTAATCTTCAGATTCTTGGTCATATCGGAAGCGCCGCTTGCCCGTGATATACTTTGCCGCCTGTTGATCCCGCCTGCACATCTACTACATTCGAAACGCACAGCTCGTCATTCTTTACCGAATCCGGGCTGCAAAGGATAGAAAAATTATCTTGAAAAATCTATCGCTTTGTCCGAGAGCTCACGAGCATCTCGCTTCCATTCGATTTCTGTGCTTTCCTGTCTAGCTTTTGTCAGCTTGGTCTGGGTGCCTTTCGTCATCTGCTCAATCAACGAATCTCATCGAGACCCGAAGCCATTCCGCCGGATCCTCTCAGAGCGGTATTGCCGAGTCCACTAGTAGCACTTGTTGATAAACCTGCCATGATTCATCCTTCCTCTCTTCTTTGAAATCCACGGTAGTGTGATGGACCCGTTATGATTTCTAATCGAAGCCTTAAAGAATGTCGGACTCCTTCCTATACCCATTCTTTCTGCTAACTTCTTAGAGGATTATCAGCAGCTTTTCTCTTCTATATAAGAAAAGAAGGAGAACACTCGTCCTCCTCCTTTATTGTTTCCCTTTTTCTAAAAGAAATGCCCTGCTCGAGGCAATACTGATGTTTCCCTTTTCAGGTTCTTTCTTTCCTCCGCATCAAACTTCGTGGTATCCTTTCCCCGGTTCGGATCGTGGTGCGGATGTTCCTTTACTTCCAAAACCACTTTCAACATGGCAACGAAGATATCCGAATGGAACTTACTCCGATAAAAACCGATCATGGGAGAAGTCTTGTCTTTATCCAGAACAACATACTCGCCGGAAGTCTTGTCAGAGAGGTGCGTAACATCCGCCACGCACTTATCTACAAGTGCATCCGCCATACTTCTGCATGAGTCCCCGTACGTCTTTTTGTCTTCAAGATGTCCGCCATGACGTTTACAATGTGAAACTCCGGTTCAGGCTCATCATAATCCGCCATGAGTTTCTTCTCAGATTCAACTGGATTTCATTCGTAATCTTGTCATTCTCCGAAGATTCGTCGATGACCGTCACTTACTCTTCTTATGGGAGGAACGGAAAGCTCATCCTGAACCACATTGATCGGTTTCTTCTTTCGAACTCTCCTTCTCCGCCTCGGCTTTCTCTTCCGCTTCCTGGGACTTGTTCTGTTCGATACTGTCGAAGTTATCTACTGCCGTCTTGAAGTACTGACTGCGCCGTCAAAAATGCTCCGCAGCCTTCTTCGTCTTTTCACAGCCTCATGAGAACTCGGACAGCATTGCTTCATCAATTCTCACCCTTTGCACTCTTCTTTTCGACCGGATGTCGGCTTCTCCTCTACGCCATCCACACCTTCTACTTCTTCCGTTACCGGCGCGGAGGTAAGTAAATTCATCACATGAGATGTTTTATTTGATTTCGTCGTCTTCTTCGCCATATCCAATCACCTCTTTCAAATGAATATCCTCAGCAATTTCTTCAATAAAGCTCTCGTAATCCTTTACTGCCGGAGGAACGCTTGTTGTAGGGAGAAAATATCTCTCCGTATGCTAGCGCTTCCGCAGTGCCACACCCTGTCTGATTTTCGTTTGAAAGACCTTGGTGGAAATCTGTTCTGCGAGTCCTTCCGCCATCTCCTTCACGTCTCTTGCCAGGTGGTTCTCTTGTCATATTTATTTAGAGGAGTTTCCCAGTACTTTCAAATTCTTGTTCAATCCCTGTTTTACGGAATCAATGGTTTCTCTGAGCTGGGAAAGTCCTACTAAGGACAGTATATCCGAAGACATCGGAATAATCAAAAAGTTCGATACGGCGTCAGCGTTGACCGTTAAAAGGTTTCAACGCGGAGGTATCAATCACCATATAATCATAGTACTCCATCACGGGAGGGCAAGCATCTCTTTCAGCGCCACCTCTCTCTTCGCAGGAGCAAAAGCTTCTCCAGACCCGTAGTGGAAAGAGAAATGTCGGAAGGAAGGATGTCCGCCTTCGGGAGCCGACAGATCGCCTGCTGTACCTTTACATTGCCCTGCATGCCATCCAGAATCGTCGTCGGATTACTGCTTCCAATCCCATACAATCCCAGATTGCCCTGGGGGTCAAGATCGATGCCGAGCACTTTCGCTCCCGCGATCGGCCAGTCCTGCACAAAATAGCCGCTAAGTCGTCATCTTTCCGACACCGCCCTTCTGATTGGATGCGGTAATACGATTGACAAAGTGAGACCTCCTATTTACAAAACAACTTTGGTTGTTAAATTCCTGTGATGCAAAGAAAAGAGTTCGTCCTGGGTGAAAATCTTTCAGCCCTTCCTAAACCGTCTTCATCGAGATTATAAGACTTTTATAGGATAGGGTTTCTCCCAAATCAGTTTTGAATCGTCTGCAAGACAGACTGATGAGTCTATAAAGTCCACTTCATCCGCAAAGAATAATACTGTGCACTCCCTAAGCATCTCTCTTCACCGTGATGGAATACGAGAGGTCAGACCTTCATTCTTCTTGTACTGGAACACGGCATAGTCTCCGCCGCCCTAGTTGTTTCGGAGGAAAGTAAGCTCTCCGGTCAGATTGTCCCGCCGAACCACAAAGTTGTAAGAACCGTCCGCTTCCGCTTCCAGAAGGGGCATCAGGCTTCTTTCATAATGGAATTTTCTCATTCTCTGTCTTGTTTTTCTCTTGCTTCTCTACTCTCTCGAGTTACGTGCATCTCCTCTTTATACAAAAATCACTGCAAGAACATTCGGAGAAAAGCTTCGTCTCCTCTCTACCTTATCCTTCAAAAGAAGGATGTCCTTGTAGCCATCCCGTTGATATCCAAAAGAGCATACGCTTCCCGGATGAATCACTTTCCCTTCGAGGAAGTCGCCGTACTCTCCGCTCCTCCTCGCTACCTCCGTCTTCTTTCCGAAGTCTTTCTGCTTCAGAGAAAGTTCCGTACGAAGAAACGCACGGTGAGTCGTTGAAATAACGGAGTTCTACCATTCTTTCGATATGGAGCGTACCGTCTTTGCTGAAGGCATCCGCAGAGTCTGCCATCGTCATCGAAAAAAATACTCCGCCTTATCTTCAGGGGTCAGGTAACGCCCGGTTACCATCTTTCCCCCTATCCGATGAAATAGCTGCTGGCACCGTTATAGTCCAACCACTCATCTTCCAACGGTCAGATTCGGTCCCAGAAGAAATACCAGTCCTTGTCTTTCTTCTCCCAATCTCCCCGAGAAATTGTCCGCATACCCTTTTTCATCAAAAACACCCCTGCGATAAAACTCAGGCTTAAAAACAGCTAACCCGCTCTTTTTCATTTTTACCTCCTCATTATACCTAAAGATAATATGCTAGGAATTTTTCATCCTTAGCATAAATATCCTTACTATTCTTCCTTCGTCTTATGGGATGTCTGAAAATCATTTCTTCCCATGGATACATCTGATAAAGAAAAAGGGACGGTGGAAATCTTTTTCTCCTTTCTCACCATCCCTGTCTTTATTTTCAAAAATTACTGTACCATCATGGCGTGGTCGGACTCCAGAGCAACGTGATTAACGTATCAGAACTTCACAAGATGTCCGATTTCCGGCTTTGTAAGCTGTTCATCCGCACCCACTACTTTTCCTTTGACTCATCTGCTCGTTAATCAGAGAGAAAAAATCACAACCAGGGATCACTTTAAACGCATATCGTCCTTTTACCAACTTTGTAGAGTCTGTGCCCATCCATCATCAGCATCTCGATATCCGTAATCAGGAGTTGACTTTCTTGTACAGATCCGGATCGTTTCTTTAAAGAAGAGAATAATCCCAAAGCCCTGTCCGTTGTTGAGATCTTAAGATCAAGTGAGAGCCTGCTTTCTGTAATGCTGGTACCAATCATCTTCTGCAAAGAACGGAATCCTCTGCAATCACAATCGAGTGCTGTTGTCGTATCTCTTTCGCCCATCTGCTCAATTTCTTCCATCTTGATACTGGTTTCCGGAGAAATTTCAGCCACAATCTTCTCAGAAATCAAGAATGGTAACCAACTGATCGTCCACTGTGTACAATTCCCATTGCAACCGACTCTGCCCCGTTTGCCAGAGGTTCTATCCGGCTTCTGAATGCTCTGCCAGGAGATACGGCTGATGCCTTCGATAGAATCGACACGAGCAACCATCATCTTGTTAAAATGGGTGATGATGAACAGGTCTCTTACTCCCTGCTCCGGTGTAATTCCGGTCAGATAGTTTACGAGATTGATTACGGTAATCGCTGCTGTCTCGGCTTAAAAATCCTTCTACGGAAGGATGAGAATGAGCATCGGCAATCTTCTCCGTCATCTATGATTTCTTTGACTTTTGCCACATTGATTCCCGTAAAACTCTCCCAAAACGCGAAAACTTCATGAGTTTCAATTTCATTCGTTCCGGACTCCAGTAAAATGCCTTCCTTTTCATTCTTCTTCTTCATTTTCGTATATCCTCTCCCTTTTCGTTTCTTCCTTAAACATGGGACTTGCATCCTGCCCCACTTTATCCTAAATCCGAACAACATCCCGTCCGTAGGTTCGTATCAATACTTCGGTTCCCGTGTCCAGACTCATGGTCCTTACATAATTCGCTTGCAGTATCTTCTGCCGAATCTGCATTCCCTTCTTCTCAAGCACCTGTTTTTACGCTATCAATATTTCTTTGCCCTATGTTTCAAATCCAGCGTTTCCGCTGATTTCGAACATTTTTGCCTGCAATTCCTTTTGGTCGTCTCTCTTTACCATTCCAGAGGCTGCCATCTTACGCAATGTTTCCCGAATGCCTATGTCGCATGTTTAAATACATTTGTATCATTCACATTCACCCGTTCGGTAGCATGATGTGCAACAGCGCGCCCAACCGATGTATGAGATCGTAAAAGGCAAGTCCGATACAAGAGCCAGGGCGTAGGTAATGATGAGGCCGTCTCCACGGGTCAGCTTCATATCGCCAATTCCCACTTTTCAGCTGCTTATCTGCTTGCATCTTTTTAGCACTCTAGCTTTCCTAAAAATCATGTTTAGCGAATCGATATCAGGGGCATTAAGAGCCAGGATGGAATGCTCTTTCCGTCCACCAGGAAAGTCTGCGTTACAATACATCAGCTTGTCCGTTTCGTATCCGAACTCCACCATCGGTACGTAAAAATTCCTCCTAACATATTGACGGTACTGCTCGGAACGGAAGATTATCCACGCCAACCAGGGTCGAGATGCGATGATGTCGAGCAAATAATAATATTGCCGACTTCTTTCAATGCGGAAAATGCCATATCATCCATGGCATGAAAGTCTTCATAATCTTTCTCGAGCAGCTTCTTCAACAGTCTTTTCGCAAAATGCCTGTCATGAGAGGAAAAGCATGGAGACCGTTCAAATCCCGCTCATCTCGCACAGAGTCGCGCCGACAATCTCTTCTTCATTGCCGATTCTTTTTACGGCGCCGTTATATCCAGGATCTTTTACCTTGGGAATCATATTTGCGCACTTCCCTTTGTAACAACTGGGACAGGGCGGTTGCCGCATGGCTCGTCCGATACTCCCAATTTCCTATCACATCGAGTTCTTGAAGATTCATATCTTCATAGCGGTTGATTTTCATGTCTTTGATTCATATCTTAAGAATATTGTCTTATCCTCTTAATTGGTTAATCGTCCACTTCTACTTCATCAGAGGTCTGTACCATCTTTTAAAGGCATAGGTAAAAGCTCTCTGACTCTCGATGAGGCAGGTCATCTCCTTCGCCATATCCGTTCCGAAGCTTCCAGTGTTCCCTGCTCCAGTACCGGTTTTTCCAAGCAGTTTGTCCACATTCTTCTGTCTCCAGCGCGAATAGCAAATTCATTATCGCCCTCCTTACTAATCGACTGGGATAAGTTATTGTATAAACCCCTAATCTTTGTTTTTCTTCGTCCTCTCGGTCTGTGTCGCAGTGTTCCCTGTCCCGGCATTTTTCCCGCTTTTTCCCCGCACTTTCTATCACTTTCAGTGCAGAGTCGTCAGAACATCCTCTCTCCCTTCTCATCGAGGGACGTTCTTTTCCGGATTCGGTAAGAAGATCAAAACTTCCCATCCGAAACTCACCTGCATGGAAGTCGTTTCGGGTATAACTTCATTTCTCGGTCTTCGGATCCTTCCAGTTTAAGAATCGCATGTCCGTTCCGATAGCATAGTCGTTTGGTTGTCTGTCGTGGTGAAGGCGGCTGTTTTCGTACCGTCATTGGTTCGCACTTTCAGCCGTTCCCCGCTCCTGCCTGCAACTCTGTCTTGGCCTCCGGAGAATCGTTCAGATTGTAATTAATGAGTTCCGAGAAAATCGCATTCTTGGGTTTGAACCCGTTGATTGTTGATATTGGCCAGATTGTTGCTGAGCCATCTAATTTCTTCTGAGCTTGCCGTTGCCCCCAGGGCACCGACATAAAATGACATATTCATCTATCTCTCCTCTATTACAAACGTCCGACATCCGAGACTGGCTTTACTCATCACCGAGTCATACATCTTCAACATCTGTACTCGCTTTGTCAAAGAACGTTGTGAGCTCATCATCGTCATCTCTACCATATCAACATTGGACTTTTTCCAGCATTTTTCCAATTGATCGTCGTTCCGGCGGGCTTCGGAAGTTCCGCCTGCGTAGTAGAGAACATATTGTTATCTTCTTTATGGAGTGCGGTATAATCCTGAAAAATCCACTACTTTTTATTTTTCCATACACCGTACGGAGTTGTTCCGGTACTCTGCGGGTCATAGATGCTGCCATCCGGATCGATAGCGGGATATCGTTCGGAAGGACGATATCCTTTCATCCTCACTCTGCACCTTACCGATCTGGCGAGTTCCAGAACGCCATTTTCGTTTACGGAGAATTTCCGTTCTGGTATACATCGTGCCTTTGTCCGTCCGAATCGCATAGAATCCGTTTCCGCCGAGTGCAGTATCATAGATGCCGTCTGTCTGTTCATACGCGCCTGTTCATAATCCGTATAGGGTTCTTGCCGCAGACTTAATTCGGGACGCAATAGCCAGATCTTTCCGGATTTTTCTTATTGTACTTTCCGGTACAGATCATCATCTCTTCTTTAAAAGTAGTACTGACCATGGTGTACCCTTCTTTATACACTGCGGTCTGGACGTTCACCATATTGTTACCTGATTGTATTCAGATTTCTTCTCTGGGTAATCATGCCCGATGCCAAATCATAAAAAGCCTTGATACATTGTTCGTCCTTTCTTTTCAGATAAAGTCTCTTTTTTCACAAAAAGAGCCCTAAATCTTACCACGATACAACTGCTTTCTTTCCACAGAAAAAGCATATCTCGCTTCTTGATTATCGGACTCTCACTTTCTATAAGACTTTTCCTGATTTTCGGACAGGCAGAATTCTAGATTTCCGGTCTCCCATGTACTTTCTCCAGTTTCCGAAGGGCAATGCTATGAAGCTGAGAAACTCTGGGACTGAAATCTCCATTACTTCCGCAATCTGGTTCATATTGAGTTCCTCCACATAGTAAAGAAATCACTAGGCTTTTTCCTTCTCCTGCAAAGACTCAATCGCTTCCGTAAGGGCACGAACATTTTCCTTCTAGAATGAAACTGAATTCCGGCTGTGCTGACTGTGGTCCGCTGACGGAATCTGTAGAAAGATTCATTTCCTTCATCATAGGTCATATCCAAAGACAGCACATTCACCATATTGCTCATCCGTTGAATCTTCTGCAATTTCTTGACATTCATGTTGAGATAATCCGCCAGTTCTTCATCCGTAGGCGCTCTGCCCAGACGGCTATTCAGCTCTACCGTTGCGGTCTCTATCGTACGATTGTCCCGATGGAAGTTTCTGGGAAGCCAGTCATTCTTCCGCATCACTATCAATTACCATGCCTCAAATACGCCTGGAAATATAGGGTTTCGAATTTATTATCCCGACTCTCATCACTAGCGTTCTATTGCGCGCATGATTTCGATGACCCCTTCATTTACGATGTCATCGGTCTGCATAGAATCATGATACATCTCCCGCATCTGGTATGCGATGGAACGAGACGATGTAAACGCAAGCGCATGGTCAGCTCCTGCTTCACTTCCTGCGCATGGGTTTCTTTATACAGTGTAAACAGTTCTTCATTTGTCTTTCCCTCTAAAAGCGAGGGTAATTTAATGCATTCAGATGGACTCCTCTTTTTCCCGGTTCAACTTAAACCTTAGCGTGTTTTTCTCACGCAGTTCCTTTTTCCTCCATATCCTCTTCCAGACGAAGACTCACCTGTAAGCATATCTATCACGTTGCTCGCCACTTCATTGAAGGAGAGCACCCGTATATTCGGATAAAATTGCTCAATCAGATGATAAAAATGAATACGCATCACCTGCAGGTGAATCAGCAGCGGACTGGTCAAATTGGTAAATTTCTTGCTTTCTTCCGCAACCTGCGGATCGGGCTCTGTAAGAGCTCCGGACTCAGTGCGAGATAAAGCCCGCCCTCTCCTCTTGCCAGAGGGATTCACCATGGTCCGCTCAGGGCGGCATCCAGGGTAATCACCTTCATGTTCCCGTCTTCGCAGTACATCCTCGTAGTGGGTGCGCTTCAAGGCTGTACGAGACCTTCTCTACTATCTGATCGGGATCGGCTTGCCGGAAGGCCGTTCACTCAGATTGCCTCAAAGCAGGGTTTCTGCAATGGTCTCCAGGTCTTTTATGGAGTGCCTTCCTTCAGAAGCATCGTCAGGATACGTTGCAGAAGATTATAGCTGATTACACTCGGAAAAGCTTCTTCCTAAAAGTTCCGGCGCCGTTTTTCAGATTCTCTGAGACGCACAACTTCCTGTCTCGTCGTGAGTTCATAGGGCATGGCGGCTTAATCGTTTCCGAAAGGTGAGAAAGCATAACGGAAGCGGGTCAATAACCGTGTACCCGTAGAGTTCGCCCGTTCCCGCACCTCGGTCGAATCCACTTGGAAGGAATCCCGTAGTATACTCTATCGTTTCGATACCGTCTATCGAGTTCCTCCGCTTCATCCAGCTCCAGCGCAAGCATATAATCGGTTAAAATCTCCTTTGCAATCTCTTCGCCCTGCTTTGATACTATACTCGTTTGTTCCCAGGCTCGAAGAAAGTCCCGAAGGCAGATCGAGGGAACAACAGATCCCATATCCTGCGCATACTGTCTTCGGAAAAATAACGATACGCTGAATCAAGCGTCCTCCAACCGACTCGTCGGCAAGCGGAATCAGACTGTGCCGAAATCCATCTCAATCGGCTCCACTTTGCAGAAGATTGTAGACATTGTTCACATCCTTATAGAAATCTTCCCTCACTCTGCGGCGCCTCTTGCTTCTCTCCGCTCTGTGCCTCAGGCTGTGCTTCCTCTCCCACAGCGGAAGGACCTTCTCCCTTCTGTCGCGCCTGGTCCGGCTCCTCTGATTCTGTCTTTTCTCCAGGGTAGAGCCTACGGCAGATGGGCCCTCCGGAAATCAGGGAGCAATTGTAAAATCGGCATTCCCGGAACAAGAATCAATACCATCATGGCAATACCCGTCAATAATCATTGCCCGCTGTACTGCTGTAAACTGTCGAAACGTCTTCGTTCAGAGCCTTCCGAAACCGCTCTCGCAACAATCATACCGTAGATACCGAAATCAGAAGAAGAATCTGTCCAACCAGACCTCCCCGACAGTTGCAATAGAATAGGTGAAGACACGGTTCCGATGGGCTGAGCCCCGGACTGGATGATTCCGATGATACTTCCGCCGGTAGTTGATTGCAGTGGTGACAGAGACATCACTGTCTCCCTTTACAATCTTCGTCGCACCGTCCATAGGGAGCCGTGAAGTCCGATTCCGTCTGAATCTTCGTTCTCCGACTCTCGCCTGCTTCTCCGTAATCCTCGGAAGAAAGATCGGCATCAATGGCCATCTGCTTACCGGGCATCGCATCGAGCTAGATCTTGCCGCAACCTCGGATACACGCTCCGCGCCCTTTGTAATAACGATAAACTGCATGAGGACGATGATTAAGTAAATAATCAAACCGACTACGACATTGCCTGTACTACGAAGTCTCCGAACGCTTTAATGATGGCACCGGAGGAACCGCCTCTGGTCAAAAATGTTTCTGGTTGTGAGACATTGATTCCCCAAACGGAACAAGGTGGTAATCAGGAGAGAAGGAAAGATCGAAAAGCTCAAGCGGTTCCCGAATCGTCATCTGATGACCAGAGTCATCATAGAAAATGGCCGTATTGACTACTATCGCCACGTCCACCAGGGCAGGCGGCACGGGATAATAATCAGCAATATAATCACCAGTACGCAGAAGTACTACTGAATTTTTGCAAAATCTTCTTAAGCGTTCCTATCTTCTTCCTTTTGCCTTCTCAAAATATCCTGTCTATTCTCTTTCCGATAAATATAAACTAAAATTTCAGCCACTGCGCCATAGAAATCCCAGGGATTTCTGTCCCACACTGAGAGGTGCATCGCCCTCGCCAGCAGCTTATTCTCTATTGCGGTGATATGATGTTCCTCCCACTTCAACAATCTTTCAGAATGTTCATCCTGTCCCTTAGCTAAGAACCACAGGCGCAAGATTCTTATCCGGATCAGTACTTTACTGGCAATCGCGAGTGCTCCAGTTTCGAATGATGACATCCGCATCAAATTTTCTGCATCATTCTCTGGTTCGCTCTGGAACGTGACTTGCTTCATCCTACCCTTAATCTCGAGTTTCACTTCCAACTGCTTGTATTCATCCTTCACTTCCTGCTTTACGTCATGCGCAGGTCAGTTCATACTGCCATTTCGATACATGAAATCAAGAACGCAATCACGAAACACGCCGCAGACCCGTGTAATGAGATCGAAACATCATGTGAGCGCAATGGCGGAGTTCGGATGTCCATGTGCAGCATCTTTCGATATAGAATAATGTCAGCCTTTAAGATGAGAATACTGGAAGTAATCAGAATGATAATCTTCAATATATTCTTTAAGAGCTCCAAGATTCCTCCTGAAATACTCTGGCAATTCCCTTCGAGGGACTCAGTCAGGGAAAACTTCGGCGTAAGCAGTTTGAAACGACGTTGAAGCGTGTCTGTACCAAACTGGAAAGGGTTCCGGAAGCATCGTTATCAGAAGAAGCGGCGGTGCCGACTTCACAAGCCAAAGAATAATAATACACCTGGCTGGAGACGGCTCTTTCTCTGCAACGAGGTTCCAGGATAAAGGAAAGAAAATTAGCAAGTCACTATAAATAAAAGAAGCAAGCTGCGCACGCATAGAACACACCGAAAAGAACCACTACGGTGACGATATCTCTACTTTTGAAAAACATTACCTTCTTTTCTCGCGTCGCTCCGCTTTTTCGCGGAAGGCGCTTCAGTCTTTTCGCCGTCTGCCACTCTTCTTCTCCTTCTGCCAAAAGTTCCGCTCCTAAGTTTACCTAAAAGCGAACAAAAACTTCCATAGTTAATTGCACTATTTTTAATGATTTTTAATTTTCATCATTTCTTACTAGAAATAGCATAAAAACTACAATAATCATATGCCCTTTCCAAATAAACAGAAGCGCTGTTGATGATATCGTTCATCTTGTCCGACATCGGAACCAGGGAAAATACATCATCATCAGTCCCAGTGCAATCTTCAGCTGGAAATTCACCTGAAAATGTTAATTTGCGGGATGACGCATCAAAATACCGAGTGCCACCTCCGTCATGAGCTCAATCCCCCATAATGGGGAAGGCAAGCTCCAGTCCCATTTTCATGGAAGAAACAAAAAGCTCCATCATCAATTTCGGCATCAGGAGGTGTAGATCGACACTCCCGAACGGATTCAAGTCAATCGTTCGAAGGAATCTCCAGAAAACGGAGATGCCCATCCACCGAAAGGAAGAGGAGCATAGAAAAGCCGTAATAAAGTCGGTACTGACTGTCGCCTGTACTGCTCTGCGGATCGAAAAACCTGCGCCATGCGAGACCCAGGAAAAATCCATCACCGAGGGTGGCAAAGCGTAGGGCAAGAAAGGTCAGATCCTCGCAAAGCAGACAGAATCGACAAAAGTTCCTTGAGAAGCATAAAGCCAGTACTCAATGAAAATTCGTCGGCGCAACATGAAGTACCCAGCGGTATAACTATAGCAAAAAGGATAAGGTAAGAATCAAAGCAGCCCTTGCCCGCAAGAGATAATTCACCCTGCCGAAAATCGGATTGAATACAACCGCTCCGCTCATTCGCATCACAATAAAGGTAAACAAGAGAAACATCTTATCCTCCCGAAACCAGCTTCAGAGACCATCACAAAGAAATCCTGCATCGTTTTCAGGGCGTACTCCGAGAACTGCCAGTAAAAGAATAATCGCAATCAACTTCGGTACAAAGCTCAGCGTCTGCTCATTGATTGACGTCGCCGCCTGGAAAATAGCTACGACGATACCTAAAACCATGCTGATGAGGAGAAACGGCAAAGCAATCCTAAGTGCAAGCATGAAGGTCTGATTCATAATATCTAAAAATTTCATTGCTGCTTAGCATAGATTTCTCCCCGCCTTTCCTTTCTTCTTCATCTCCCCCGTTCATCAGAGCTGCTGCACCACGCTGGAGAACAGGAGATTCCAGCCGTCCACGGTGATAAACAAAAAAGCAGCTTGAAGGGCATCCATACCATCATGCGCGGAAGCATAACCATCCCCATCGCCATCAGTGTCGTAGAGACAGCGACATCAATCAGAAGGAAAGGCAAAACGAAATCGAAAGCCTGCCGTAAAAGCCTCTTTTAATTCGAAGTCATGAAGGCGGGCGTCACCACCGTGAGGGATATTCCTTCGGATCTTTCTGTACCGTGAGCACTCATCATCGCCACAAAAAGCGATCCGGGTCTTCTTCTCCGTGTTTTCCGAGCATAAACTCCTTCATATCCTTCCCATCAGATCCAGCCTGTTCCTGCGTAATCGTCCCTTTCTTGTAGGGGTTGATAGGCTTCCGTATTAATCTTATTGATGGTCGGCGTCATGATATATAAAGTCAAAAAGCAATCCCCGCCAGAACCATGTTCGGCGGGTTTGCTCACGCCCATGCATTTCTCGTAAAGACAGGATGATGATGATGCATCGTGAAAAAGTCATCATAATGACAATCAGACGGGAGCAGCGCCACCAGAGTGAGTAGAATAAATCAATTCCAGTGTTGGCACGGACCCGCCGTTTAAACCCGTTAATAATTCATTCATCCGGACTCCTTTCCGTGACAACTTTTCTTCTTCCCTTTTTCAGAGCTTTTCTTTCTGAAAACTGCGGAAAAATCATGATTCTTCCACAAATCGGATAGTCCCTCCTCCCGAGGGGCTTCCCTATTCTTCCTTCTTCCTCATAGTCTTCCTTTTTAGTTTACAAATCAGTGGACCCCCTCTGTTCCTGAGACCCAGAAGTAGACAGCGGTTTTTCCTTCTCCAGGCGAAGAATAAACAGCTGTCTGTCTTGCTTTATCTGTATTTTGGTCAGCCACCTTCGATGTAGCAACCTTTTTGAAAAACCTTACCGTACTTCCCGATCGTACGATTCAGTGCTAGCGCCCAGTGCGAAAAAGGCAGAAAGAAGGAAGCCGAGATGAGGAAGACTATCTCACCAGTCATTATAAAGCTCTCCTGATTGATGTCTTTCTTCAGAATCTCCGTAATACGGATACCGAGGTTATCCTCTACAACTACGATATCTCCCTTGGCAGTACCTCCCCGTTTACATAGAGGTCTGCCTGCTCTCCTGCCATCTTATCGAGGGACAACGAGAGGCCTGGGTGAATTCCAAGATGTCCTTAACGAGTTTCCTGGTTCTTCCGATTTCAACTGAAATCTCAGCAGCACCTTCATCAAGAGTTCACGGTTACTGGAATTCTCCTCTTTTCTTCATCACTCTCCTGAAATTCCTTGGAATTCAGAAGCTTAATGATGCTGATATCAAGGCTCATGTCGCCTTCTTTCCTCCCTACAGGTCCCAGATCAATTCCATCATCTGATTCTGAGACTGCTGCATCTAGGTAAAAGCTGCACGGTCATCGGATGTCATCGCAGTTCCCATCACGACATAGCGAGGCTGGACGGGCACTTGCGCCGCAGGCTGCGGGAGCAACGCATAGCACGTGGTGCTCGGCTGGGAGTGCGGTTGCGGCTGCGAGCAGGCTGCTCTACAGGGAGCAGCTGCTGTCGTTTCGCGAAAACGCGGAGCACCTCTGCTCGCTTGCTGCTGTATCTGTCTGTTCGAAGAACTGTTCTCTTCATTCTGCTCTTTTTAAAGAGACTTGCCAAAGCGCATCCGCCGTCGCCTGGTCAATCGGTCCCGACTTTGCCGGGTAAGTGTCGCCTCCGCTGCGTACTTTCTCTTCGGCACCTCCCTTTACAGCTTCCACTGCCAGGTGGGTTCTTCTTTCTGCTCTTCCGAGAATCTGCCGAATCATCGAGTCGGAATGTACTCATCGTCATCCTCTTCCATCCCGAGACTGCGCTTTTAAACGGTTCGAAGGGCCTTCACCGAGGTCTACGGACATGTATTGATAAATTCGCTTCTCAGTTTCCTTCTATCTCCAAAGGTAAAATCGAGTAACGACACTCTCTTCCGTTCCGTTAAAATACTTATCTTTAAACGCATTTCCGTCGTCAATCTCGTAGGAAAATCGGGTGGAAATATCACAGTCGTGCCTAAGAATTCGGACAGTGCCGTGGCGAGGCTCCCATCATCTGGTTCATAGCTTCCCGAATCGCACTGGCATTGATCGTCCATCACGAATTCTTCTTCCGGAATTCCGCTCTCATCATCATCAGAACGATGACACGCCCATCATTTCGGGAGAAAAGCATAACGCTCTTTCCGCTGAGCCCACTTTTACATACGAAATTTCAGCTCCAACCGTAGGTTCCTAAGTCCTAGAGTCAAAATCTTCCTTCGTCATCACCTGTACGATCGGATGGTAATGTTTCACCTTCGTGCCAGAAGTGTGGATACTGCTGCTTGCCGATGAGACGGGCTGATATTCATAATCTCGCCTATCGCATCGAATTCCATTTCATTTGAGCTCATGGCACCCATCTATCATACTCCTTTATTTTCCCTACAAATCAACTATCTGATCTGATTCCTTATTTTTCCAATATCCAGTGCTCTTTGCTGCCATGGTCTTCGTGCATTCAATGCCGTGACATTTGCCTCATAAGAACAGGGTTGCGAGACATGGAATCAATGGTTTCCTTCAGGACATCCACATTCGGATAGTTCCATGCCGCCGTCTGATCGCATCAGGGATGGTTTCCGGATTATGAGACACGCTTCATCTCGCGATGGTCCGTCAGCAACCCTTGCCTCTAACCCCAGCATTCTGTCACGAAAGCCCTTGCCATTTTGCCGCATTGCAGAGTGCCTGCTGCAGAATGAGCGACCTCCGTAGCTCCAAAAGTGACATCTTTTCTCTTCGGGCACGCTGCCAATTTCAGTTCTCGTCGTATCACATTCGCGATATTCTCCCGCAGCATGTCATCCTGACTCTCTGTGCACTAAGGCCCGAGGCGCTGATATCGAATGAATTTAAAAGCGACATACTCTTCCTCTCTCTCTTTAAACACCCAAAATCGTCTTTACCGTTGTGGTGATACGCTCCAGCATTGAAGGGCTTTACCGACAATCCTTCGCACCGGACTTGATGGCATCGACAACCATGCTCTCCTGTCCCATTGCTGTACACATAACCACCTTTTGCATCCGGATGCGCTTCTCTAATCTTCTTCCAAAAGCCTGCAAACGCGTCCATATTCGGCATCGTGATGTCCATGATGACCAGTCAGATTCTCTTCTTCGAACTTTTACGCGCTTGCCATCCTGTAGCTTCCCACGAAGGTGCAATCTACAAATCCGCCCTTAGTCAGGGGTTCTTAATCATCATTCCATGAACGTTGCATCGTCTACTAACAAAATCTTTGCCATCTTCGTTTCTCCTATCCTTATCCTTCATTTCTATATCTGTAGGTGTATTCACCAAAAGCATCTCCTCATTCCCTACTCATCTGAGGAAAGATCAGTATCCAGGGTTCCTGCTTCCTCCGGATCCATGTTGTTTGTTCGGTCCGTTGTCCGAGTCCTCCGCTTCGTCTTCCTCTTCCGGTAAGTCATAAGCCTCTATGTCATCTTTCGGCATTTCTTCTTTTCAATAATACGTTCTTCAATGCGAACCCGCGATGTTTTTCTTAAAAAACACCCATCTTAGCCGGTGAACCAGGCTGTCTTCGACGTAAAAGCTAACGGAAGAATCCTTCTCTTTATTCAAATCGATGACATCGCCTACTTTCAGGGTGATACAGGGTCTTCGATATCGAGCTTTACCAAAGCCGAGCTGTCCTGTTAAAGGAACTCCGAGAAACGGAGATGCTGCATGATGGTGTCCTGGTTATTCTCTGTAGGCGAAGCCCCTCATGAGTGTTTCCGGTTATCAATAATCTTAAACATGTGTTCCAGAAGCGTTCCGGGAAGACAGATGCAATTCTCTCCATCATAAACCCCAGATATCCACATTCAAAACTACATGTACAACGGTCTCATCCAAACCGACTTCCTGCACCATGGAAGGGTTTTGTCTCACTTTCGAAATCTTGAACTCGGCATTAATATAATTACTGAATCCGTCTCCGAGTGCATACGATATACTCCATGATCACTTATAGGAGTGCCATCTCCGACATCCGTATAACGATAGTCGCCGTCCGTCTTCATCACTGAATCCGTTCCGCCGAGCATGTGACTGACCAAAGGTGAGGGTGAGTCCGGAGGAGTAAATGCCATCAAGACTGTGCTCTTTCTCTGACTCCCCATGCGTATCCACGATGGTCCTACAATCGTTCTCATGGAAGAGCATTGACTTGTATTCGTAATATCAGTTTCTCTCAACTCTAAAACAGTAATATCCGTCATGGTACGGAAGATTCCGATGACCTGCCGAAGTCAGGATACGGGCATAGTTATCAGATACTTCAATAAACAGATCTTCTCTTTTGGTAAGCTTTTTCTTGGACTGTGAAATCAGTGCCTTATAATGATCTTTCCTTCTTCGTCAGGTGGAACTTCTTCTTTCTTCGTCTCCTGGGCGAAACCTCCGCAACCCTCCCGGCTTCTCCTCTTTGGGCAGGTCCTCATCTGATTTCAGAGATGCATCTCTTTGGCTTTTGAGATAGTACATCTGCCATCTATAAACCTCTCCTGAACATCTGTGAAAAATCTTTCCCTTTTCACCTGCTCCTTTCGCCTGCAGGTGCTGTCTTCCGAGACCAACATAGCGTTATCCGCTATCATTAAACCATATCCTATGAATATGGCTATACCTTATCTTTTAACTTTTTATGGATTCGCATTTTCTCGCTATTTTCTGCAGAAACAGTCGGAAAGCGGCATCTCTGCGTCTCTCCTCCTCGACCGGAGCCTCTTTTCTGCCGCTTTCCGGCGTTTGCGCACTTTCGCCGGTCGCTCCATTTTCTTCTTTTTGAGATATTTTCCGGAACACCCGGATGTTACGATCGTTTTATCCTTGTTTGCTCCGCTATAATACTCCTGGAAATACTCATCCAGTCCACGAATCTTGCGCCCTGATCGATCAGAAGAATCTCTACACGTCTGTTTTTCGCTCTTCGTCCACCTCTCGTTTCCCGCAATCGGATGAGACTGTCCATACCGATACTCGCAGTTTATCCGGGGAGATGATTCCTCTTCCCTGGATAAACAGGCAGACTTCGCTGCGCATCACGGAAAAGCATCCGGTCGTTTCGCGGAGTTGTTCGCTCTTTCAGGTCTCCCTGCGCGTATGCCCCCTGATATTGACCTGAGAAAGATTCTCCGCTGCTGAAGCGCGTTACAGAACACATCCAGAGTCTGCTGCCCCTGCGGTAGCTGGAACTATCCCGTTAGAAGTTTTATCTTTAAAGAACAACAAAAGTACTAATCCTGTCGCGGAAACTTCACCCCTGAAATTCCCGCGTCGTTTTGAGTCGCTGAGGCAATTTGCGGGTAGAGATCGCTCGGGTCCTCGGTATTCACTTCATTTTTGGGCGCTTTGCTGTCGCCAACTGAACCAGAACCAGTTCATTGGTTACTTCGCCGTTGATAACAATCTGTTCGGCAGACTTTTCTCCCGGTCTACCGTTCGGGTAAATGAGAGCGGACGAGCACATCCCACTTCGCCTGGTCGAGGGCTCGACATCGAGTACAAGAGAAACGAAAGTCAAAAGTAAGGTTACCAGATGCGTGAGGTGTCCGTCAGGAGCCGCCTTCGTCTCCTCCACGCCTTTCTTTTCGTACTTTCCACCTCCGGCGTCGCTACCGCCACCGCCCTGTCCCGCCTTCGCGCGAGCAGCAATCTGCCGCTTCTGTGCAGAGAAGCCGGGTCTTTCTCTGATTACTTTCGGGTTGTCTCCGGACTGAATGGCAATCACGCTCAATAACCACCTCACAGTAAAGCCTTCTTGTTGTCCTTTACCGTAGCTTCTGGGCAATCGGGTGGAAAGAATGTTGCTATGCGGAACCGTGAAAGTCGTAATCAGCGCAACACCATATCCTGTCCTGAGGTATTGGAACCTCCGCCTGAACCGGGAGAGATCCATTCCCTTTAACATATTGATAGAGACCAACCAGCGTTCCGTCGTGCTGAAAAGTAGTGTACAAGTGCGGAACCTTTACTAGAGACTCTTCGCCTCTCATGATCGTCCCATCATATCTTCTACCTGTCGTTTCCAGCGCCGCCCTGACTTTATCCGGGTCGTTCGCATCGACAATCATGATAACCGCCTGCTTAAAGAGGTTCGTAATTTCTTCCGCTTTTCTTCGAAGCGCAAACAAACCCGCTCTGTCTTGCAGCAGGCGAGGTCTCGATAGCCTCTACGGTTTTCAGGGACATCATACTTCTTTTCCCCTCTGAGACAGTTGCGATATGTTCGGTACTTTCCTTTGAGATACGGAACGGATAGCACGCGATAGAACCCGCTATGGTGCCGCCGACAACGATCGACACACTGAGGCATATCACGAAGTTATTTTGCTTCTGTACTGCGATACCGTTTACAGTTTAAGATTGCGGCCAAAATCAGCCGATGAGCATTGAAAAATCCATGGTTTATCAACTGGCAGCCTCCTTGCTAAATAGCTCCTTGCAGAACCTATTCCTTCCCCTTTAATTTCACTAAACATCCTCCCCTCGTGGAGTTTGTTCTGAAAAGCAAAAGCGGTTTCCAAAATTCTGCACCTGTTTATAATTGATCCACTCATCCTTCTCAAGATAAAGTCGCCATTTGCTAGTTTGATTTTTGTTTCCGGAATTCGTCGTGTATATAAGACTTGAAAATAATTTGAAAAATTTCTTCTCCATTTAATTTTGATTGGGCGAATCCTGATTCCTTCCTCTCCTCAACTAATAGGGTTTTATTTCCCCCGTGAATGAGAGTTATAAACTTAGAAAAGGAGGATGCGAAATAAGAAAGACTGTTCAGAATCCCTTCTCGCTCTTGCTTATCCACAACCTCTTCTGCTGCTATCTTATTTCACCGCTTATCGCTTCATGTTTACCAGTTCCTGTGAACTTCATCGATACGGTGATAATTTTGAAATTGGCCTGAAACCTCTCGTGCTGTAATCCCATATCGAGGAACTCCTTCGCAAGGTCTACGTTGGATGCCTCAAGATACCATAAGTCAGTGTGAAGCGCTTCCCCGAGGCATGGTAGCGGAGATATATCCGAGTATTATCGCCAACGCCGCCATTAAACATGTTGTTCCCGCCTTGGTGAGACCTTCCTGGTTCTGGAATGTCGCTACGCAGCCTGCAAAAACAACGGATACGGAGGTGACCTGTGCAGGTGCTGCCCATGCGCACGGTCTTGTTATCGATGATTCCCTGATGATACCGTCCTCACCGTTTCAACCGACTGCAGCTGTGCGGCAAATCCGGTGAATACAGTGTTCCGGTAAGAACAACTCGTTCCTGCATTGTCCGCTGCCGGGCTCTAAGCGGTACAACTTCTTTCCGCCGTCGCCGTACTTTGTCGGCTCTGTCGAAAAGAATCCGGCTGAAAGCCGTAAACGAAAGTGTGGTTCGCATCTACGATATAGCCGTTGGCATCTACGGAGAACTGTCCGACTCTGGTATGCCAAAGTTATTCTTCTTCATCTCTGCCGTCGTCGTCTTTGTATTTGCCGGGTCCAGTGTCAGCTCTTTATTGGAAAGCGCTGGTAACAAAAATCCGGCGCCATTGATATTGGCATTGAAACCGCTACATAAGAGCGGTGTACTGGAAGTAAAGTCTGTTGCGATGGGCGGTAGAGAACCGTAACCTCACTACTGTGCGGGGTTTGCACCGCCGATGGTGGCATTACCTGGTAACTTCCTAACTCCACCTGATGAGTGGAGGAGTCTGATACATCGCATCTTTGACGCTATAAGTCTGTGATGAAACCGAAAGGTATTTACGTTTTACAATATTGTTACCGTTACATCCAACTTGTTCTGATGTGCTCTCAAAGCCTGCTACAGCGGAATCATTGCTCTTAACATGCAATTTTCTGTCCTTTCCCTCTCTAAATCAGAAAGGGTCATCAATCTACTTCTTTGTTTACGTATTTTATCAGACCGTTTCAGGGTCAATCTATAAAGTCTGCTTGAAAAATTTAGTTTTATGCTTTTATTTTTCTGATTTTATTAATTTTAATTTATAAAAAGTTATCCGTTTTGCCGGTTTTTTCTTTTTAATTTCCACTCGGTCCGTGTGCGAGCGGTAGGCGCCTACTCCGGATACCGGATGGCAGGAGAACTCGCCGCGCTTCCCTACTCGACATGCCTTGAGCGTACACTGCACTTGTCGGTGTGCTGACGCTCCGCTTGTCGCTGTGGCGGCGCTCCGCTCGATCGGCTCAATCTGGATCGAGATCGGATAAAAGATGCTCTATCGTATCTCCCTCGATGCGGAAGGTCGCTTCTTTCCGGATAAAATTCTGGAAGCAATGATGCCAGACTTTTCTTTCAGCTGATTCTCGCAAGAGAATTCTCCTTCTCCGGAAGCTTACCGTTACTTCTTTCCCGATGAGCCCTGCAAAGTGAAGTGGTCTTTATCAGCGCCATCTCTTCTTTCATGTTGCTCGTCATCGTGCTGAGACTCTGTACCATCGCCATCTGTGTCATCTGTGCCATCATCTCGCTGTTATCCATCGGATTGGACATATCCTGATGCGCAAGCTGCGCGGAAAAGCAACTTAAAAGTAGCTCTCTATCGAAAGTATTCTTCTCATTCGATTTTGCGGTATAACTTCACCTACCTCGTGAGTTCTTTCCTGAAGATACTGCTCGTATATCTGCCATACATCCTCCTTACTCTGCCGGTCTTAGTCTCATTCTATGGATAAAGCTCTTCTGTCTGTCTCTTTTTCTTCTCCGCTTCTTGCGAAGTCTTCTCTCCGCTTCATCCTTGTTCTCATTGCCGCGAAAGAATCATCCCGGAAGGATGCTCTCCTTTGCTTCCTCATGCACAGCGACCTTTGTCTGCTCGTGGGTCTTCTCCAGATCCTTGCCATATCTTCCGCACGTTCTGTAACAAGTGCAGCGTCTTGGCATTTTTCACCAGAATAACCACATTCGCCTTTCCGCAGAAGTTCGCTTTTACGGTAATCTGCCGAGGCTTCTCGGTTTCCAGCTCAATCTTAATCTCGCCTTTCTGGGAGATCCATCTTTTCGTTTAGAACGCGGCAACATCCTTTGGAATGGACTCTTCTTTCGTCCTACAAAGCTGCATCAGCAGTTCTTCTTTGAGCAGTTTTCGTTCCCTCTTCTTTGAGTTCAGTTCTGCTTCGAGACCCTGAACCGGTGTATCTTCCTTCTTCAAATCCAGTCTAGCCACCTATCTTCTAAAACTTTACTTGTCTTTTCTTCTTTCGTCTTCTTCTCGTGCAACTCTACTTTCTCTTCCTTCAGCAGAGCATCCGCCACTTTTCTCTTTCGCGTTTCCTTCTGCGACAGGGCTTAAGTAGCTGTCTTCGCTTCCCTTCTCCTTGCTCTTTGCTTTTCCGGAAGAGCGGACAAGTTCAACTTCTGTCACAGTCTTTCCCCTTCTTTTTCTGCAAAACTGCTGTAGCATCTACAGATTTCTCCCGACTGCTTCGTGACAGCATGTCTTCTACTTTAGCCACTGTCGGTGCAAGATCGGATGGGTCTGCAATTCCGCCTTCAATTGATACTACGCTCGATGAAAGCTGTTCTCCTGGCTACGGTCGCAATCTTCTCTCTCGCGTACCGTCTTCTTTTCGTTTTCAATTTTCTCCCTTTACTATTCTCTTTCTTTTCTTCTGTCTTCTTTGTTTTTCCCGTCTTTTCGTCTTTTATCTTCACGGCGGGCTTTTCTCTTCTTTATCCGTTCACTTCTTCTCTCTTCTCCTTCTTCTTTCAAGCTCGAAAATTACTGAAGTCTAAAACATACTATCCTTCTCTCTCGCCTTGTACTTTCTGTAGTCCTTTCCCCAGGAAGAACCTGACTCTCTCGCTGAGACTGCTTTTTCCCGCATGTAAACTTTGTCTCAGCATCATTAGTTCCCTCATATTTTCTCCTGTGATCTCTTAGGCACTTTCTCGCATGACAGATTCCTCAATAAAGCCTCCTCGTCAACTAGGATTCATTATTCTTTCAGCTTCTTTTCTTTCAATTCTCCTCAGCTTCCCTCGTGTCCATGTTCTGCTAATAACTTCTTTCTTTCCTCAGCAAAGAATAGTCAGGCAGTAGTTCATCCTCTTTCCTTTTTGATGCGTTCTTCCATTCTTTCGATCCAACGCTTTATACGTCATCATCTTTTCGATGGCGTGCTCTCTTGAGACTTTCTCGAACTCTTCTTCATAGTGAACGAGTTCCTATTAAGATTCGTCAAGAGTCTTCTGCTGATTCTGTCGTCCTACTTTAACTTTCATACTCCTTCTTAACATCCAGATCTTCAGTTTGGGTCAGTAAAAGCTTCCAGGCTGTGACAGCTGTTTTTCATTCCGCTCCGTCCTTTCTAACAAGGAATAACTTACCTTCTAAGAATATCGTATTTCCTTCATTTTTTATTATCTGTTTCTTCATAGAAATGATTCTTCTACTTTTGCTTAAAATTCATTAATCAACGGATATTTTCTATTTGGCCTCATCAGTTTTCAGGTCAGTCCCCTTCTTATACGCATGATAGAAATCAGGTCGGCATTTTTCTCTGTACAGTCAGGATATCTCATTCTCGGGCATATTTCTTATGCTCTCTCAGAGCGAGTTCCGCCATCAAACAGAAATACTCATTCCGATGTCGATTTGCGGGATAATGGTTCTCCGCCACCAAGCTGTCTGGACAACACAATATGACCGTCCAAAATAGCCACAGACCGTATCGGCAGTCGGTTCGTTGGTATCGTCACCTTCTACGAGCACAGTATAGACACCGGTTATCGAACCTTTCTTGAAGGCGGCTCTCTCCAAAGACGCGGGACTCCGCATAAATGGAAGGGTATACCCTCTCGCAATCAGCAGCTCCCTGTCCTGAAAACCGATCTCTCTCTGTGCCATGGCAAAACAGGGTCAGAATCATCATCGAAGGATCATTCCCGTCCGCAAATACTCCACAATGGTCATCGTACGACGCGTGCCTTCAAACAACATCATCGCTGGTCGGAAATCGCCACCACCAAAATGGTACGCCGCGCATCCTTCCTCTCAGGTCTTTCTCTACGAACTCCAAAATTTTCCTCGACCGGCATCTCCGACAAGGGCAATCACGTGATATCCCGTCTTGACATTTCAGACGTCATCCCATCAAGTGAACTTTTCCGACACCGGAATAAGCGAAGATACTGATACGCTGCTCCTACAGTGGTATTTCAACCCGTCGATTGCCTGATTCCAAAATGCGGTCGTTCTCGGGTCGGTCTGTCCAGGGGTTCATATAAGGGATTATTGACCGTATAGTATTCACTTTTCCGGAAAAGGGTTCTCCCCGTCCATCGGCGCACCCTGCGCATCAATAATTCTTCCTTCAAAAATCCCTACAGGTACACGGGCGCCGTCTTGTATTTCTGACAAGGCACCGGACGTGATGTCACAGGAGTTTTATACGTCATCAGCCCGCACGATCGCCCTCAAGCTACACTTCGCAGCAACCTGGGTTCCGTTCATCACTGTATATCATGCAGATATCTCCGTCTGGATTTTTCCCGTACCGGAAGCTTCTCAACATTCCACTATATTTTCAATTTTTCCGATATTCTCCCACAGGATCATCTTCTTGGTGTGGAAGAACACTCTCATCCCCTACTCGTCTCCTGGCTGTCCGAAATGTCAGTCTTTCTCTTAGATTCTCCATCTGTGTGTCGTCGCATCCACAATCTCTCCTGGGTCTCCCAGGATAAGCGTTCCAGCTCTTCTTTCTCGCACAATCCCGACTTAATATTGTCTGACACCTACAGAGAGTTCCGTCGCGATACTCCGCATCCGTTTTCCTGCAGCTCTCATAATCAGGCGGTCGATGTGAATCTTCAACCAGGGCGGTCTTCTTGATGCCTCCGCTATCTCAGGATCGTTCCTCCGATGACTTCTCCGAACGAGCTAACATAAATCACCTTCTCCGCACTGCGGTAACGACGTCTTTCAGTTCATCCATATAGCGGTAAAGCGCGCTTTCGGTCCCAGCATCCTCCACGGTACGGAGACTGCGGTTCAACTCCTGTCGAAACTCACCAGTTCTTCCGCGTGTTCGGAAAAACCTGTTCTTCCCTTCTTCTTTGCCTTCAAACCCTTCCTCATAGGTAGCCTGATAGCCCTCTTCTTTCACCTTCGCATGATATTCTCCGCTTCCTTTTTCTGCAGTATCGATAATGCGTTGCGCCTTCTCTGGCGCAAAGATGCAAAAGTGTCTCGATGAGGGATCCTCTTCCTGTTTCTCCGGTAAAGGGGCAGTTTGTCGCTGCTTTCTTGCTCTTCCTCCTGAAAAATAATCCTCAGGCTCTTTTTGTTTGCGCAGAGCCTCTTCCTCGAAGAACTCAGGTGGTTGCTGGGTCCTGATTGGAAGCAGATCGGGATGATCTTCCTGAACGAACATTATTCATCTCCCTCCCTTAATGATGTGACTTTACCCTATCCTCTGAGAACGAATGGGTTTACAATCCCGCTGCTGTGCCTCTTCCACATCACTGCAAACGGATATTTCTGGGGACTTCCATATCCGGAATAGAACGGTTTTCCGCCACTGCGCTTCGACATATTGACGAAGATCTGCTTCATCTCTTCGCTTGCAGTCTTCAAGAGCAAATACGATATCCTTCAGTCGCAGTCCTCGGATGAAACCTGAACAGACGGTCGTCCGTAGTAGAATATCCTCCCGAGACGAACATCTTGTCCTTGATATCTGCGGAAGATCCGGATCGGTGACATCGAGGTTCGTCGAAATCTTCTTCTCATTGCTTCGATCGATGTGGTTTATGATATCGACAACAAAATCAATACCATAAGGTTCATGTTGTCCTCACTGGTAATAATGGTATCGATTTCGTTTCATCTCTTTCTTCTACAATAGAGATGGCTTCCGGGGATGCACGATATCTTCGCCATCGCCATAACGGTCGAGTCCGCTTCGCTTCGCGAGATTCTCGAGAATCTGCACCTGCTCCGCATCCATATAGGAAGAATCAGAGCGATAACCTGCGGACGCTCGTTCGGTGTAATGAGCAGCGCCTTCAGGGTCGCCCTTCGAGAAAAGTGAGACGGTCTCGAAGCCAGGTATGCGAAACACGATCAGAAGGGACTTCGCCGCAGTCTCGCCAATGCTTTCTCGAAACCGCCCAGCATATCCATTCCGCCATCGGTCATCATCTTATGCGATGAGCAGAGCGATAGAACTGCTCAGAGTATCCTCCACCATCGAGTTCGTGGTCTTCCCCATCTTTTAGCCCGCTCAAAGGTGAGTTCTTCCACATCTCTCTCGTTCAAATATTTATAAATCTGGGAAGCTGATCCGCGCCAAAGCAAACACCGCAAGCCGCTTTCTTTCCGGAGCGGCGGCGCAGCTCCTGTCCGCTTCAGGATTCGACTGAGTCACTTTTTGCCTTTCCTGTGTGCTTCTGTCTGTTTCCTGCCACTGTTTTTGCTCCTCTTCTCTCATCAGCTCTGAATCAGCTTTGCCCACTACCTGCGGATTCTGGTCACTGCAAATTCGCCGATGCTCTTCTTCAGCTTCATGCCGTGAATCATGCGACCTTCCGTTGACTCATACTCATCCGGGGTGTCATCAGATCGTCAGTCGTAACGCTTCTCCCTGATACCTAGAGTGCTTCCTGATTTTGCCATCTCACTCTTTCCACAAAGCTTCTGCTTCTTTTTCTTCTTTGAGAATAGAGATAAGAATAGGAATGAAAGGAATGCCGATACACCTGCTCGATAACTGCCCAAATCGAACTGGGCAGACGTCTTCAGTTCTTCGGTTTTGCTTCTTCCTGTCCTTCTGGACATTCACGTTTTATTGAGAGAGAACGCAGAATCGTATCTACTCTCCGCATCGTCTGCTGATACCTGCATCCATGCTTAAGTGTTTAGATTAAATCACTTTTCCGGAATGCTAGTATCGTCTGTATTGATAACAATTGCCACGGTTGCGTTCTCAGAACACCCAGTGCAATCTTTCTCTCTTTTAGAACTGTACAGCCACTCCTGGTTGACTGGGTTCGCTGCCGTCATTCAGTCGCCGTTTCCACATAGTGCGTATGTATAACGGTATCCCATTAGCATCACCCTCATAAGCGCCATTTCCAGAATTTCCGGCATTCTCCCCGAAACTGCTTCCATTTTCGTCAATGGGGTCTTGTCGTCGTTTGCCTCCATGTCTTCTCCGGAACAGTGTACTGCATATTTTTCCTGAACGGGCTTTGGCCATGTATTCAGGGTTCCCGCTTTTGGAAACCATAGATTCTCTCGCCGTAAATCTTTCCGAGCACGCGCTTAATGTTCGTTACGTATGTACTCCACAGTTGCCGTGAGATTCGCCATCTGGAACCTGTTCCGCTCGTACGCATCATCCTGTCCGCTGACTTCTCCTGGTTGCAGCATCAAAGAAACAAACTTCGTGAAATTCATTCCTTTTTACAGAACGCCTACAGAGGTTTTAATCGCCTCCGCATTCTTCTCGCACTCTGCCCTTCCTGCATCGTCACCCTGCTAACACACTCACGCCTGCACGGGGTCTTCCGTTTCTATCGCGTAGTTCTGCTCGTCCCTTCCGCGATGGTAACTGCGTCGAACACCGTCAAGACGAGTCGATAGCATCGATCGCAACAAATCATGGAGTGTACCAGCTTCTTATCGGACTCCGTGGTCATTAGACCGGGTTTCCGATATACATAGTATTGATGCAGGCGGACTGGATAGCCCATGGAAAAGTTGGGCAGAAGGGTATCGACCGACTGGTGTTACGGCACCTGAAAAGCGGACTTTCCGTCGTGAATGCGGTAGGTGCTCCTGGAGAGAGAGACACCTGCACTGTACTGCACTTTGACTTAGTAAAAGTGTCTGATATTCTAATGCTTTGCGCAATCAGCGCACTGCTAACCTCATACAAAGTTTTGCAGCAAATGATTCTAGCTTTTGTGATTTTTGCGACAGTTTCTACCATTTCGCTGAGCTTTTGCATGAAAAGCTCCCTATCTCAATCCCTGCAAGTTAATCTTCACAGCTCATTACTAACATTGTCCAATGCCTTGTTCCTGGGACTAGATAAATCAGACGATCTGCACTTTTGCTTCCGCAATCAGCTGGTAGATTGCCATCGGAAAGCTGCCCTGTAGCCAGTAAATGCTGCCTTTTACCATCTAACACGAGTCTTGGCATTACGATGATAGCGGATTCAACGCGTCTTTAGATCGCTCGCTCCTTCTGCCTGAGCAGTCCGGTACCAATGCGATGGTATCTCCCTGCCTTCTACATTTCCAGGTTGCATCGCTTGGATCAGCGCTATCTCTCCATCTACTCCTCCTCGCTTACGGACTGATGTCTTTCTTCAACTTCCTGTATCATCACTGTGTTACTTACGTCCCAAACAAAGCCAGTAACCGTTTTTAATCTAATATTAAATCTTTATCTACTCCATAACAAACCATATGCCTGACAAGTAAATGATATTCATCTCCATACGTGTGCGCAGAAAGAATTTATGTAACTCCGCTGCAAACCTTCTCTCCCATCCCGTATTAAAAGAGTGCCGCGCTTCGACAGAGCATAAATGCACTGACAGCACTTTCCTTCTCCGCCCAGTGTAGCAAATCTGCAATCACCAGAGGACGACTCTTCGCCCTTCTCCATCTATTCGAAAGTATTTTCTTCTATACCGTCTACATTCTGCTACTCTGCGGAGGAACTGAGCCTTCCCTTCCTCCTTTGGTAGATACGTCCCACATACTCCGAAGAGGCGTCCTTCTCCACTCAGTTCTCTCCTTTGCGTTCATGAGGCACTTCCGTTTCCCAGTACGGGACTCCAGAGCAGGACTTCTTCAAAGCAGAGCTGTATAGAGATCGGCCTTCTGCATCTCTTCTGCTTTAACTGAAAGTTTCCCTGGTATACCTGGAGATTGACGATGGCATTTCCCTGAATGTGTACTGTTCTCTTCCTCTGTTAATGAACGACTCTCTCTCATGTATCAACACTTCCGGTCGCTTCCGGTGTTTTGCGAAAACGACGAATCACTTTGTGAGAACTTCTTTCTTTAATTTTTTTCTGTTTGTTTCCTCAGGCCGGTCCATCGTGTAGCTCCTGCTAAAACTTTATTGACATAGAGGCTGAGTTTGTCTCTGTCTTACAATGGAGTGGGGTTCCCTCTGTGCAGTTTCTTCCTGCCCGTGTACTGGTGAGATGCGCATCTGCTGTAAGTCACGTTTGGATGTCTTATGCAGTCTCCCGGGTTTCTGTAGGCCCATTCTTTAGGGTGCGAATCGTTTTATCATAGGGTCTGGGGGCAGTGTATGGAGTTCTACAGCCAATCTCTAAGGGCTCCGTTTGTTGTTCGTCGCCCTCTGCTGTTCGAATGCCGATTTTTTTGATTGGGGATGGTCATGATTTTGCTGGTTTTTCCTGAGTCCGCAGTAAGGCATATCAATCTTTGGTCAAAATAGTCTTCAAGATTTCAGGAGTGTGAATGGACGGAATATCCATCCAGACATATCCCGCTTCATGATTTTGAATGGTTGCTGATGGCTTCGGTTTTTTTTTAGAACCGATTCATGTCTCCATTCAGCATTTCTTTCGGCTATGCTTTTCTTGTCGTGTGCAAAATTCGCATGTTTCAGTTCCATACGCGATTTGGGAACGATACTTTCGTCTGTTGAATATCGAAAGCCTTGTTCGATTATGTGGATATCCGTAGTTGAATCGGATGATACTCTTCAAGACGGATATCTCTCGGTAAAGCGTAATGCGGGTCTGTAGCGCACCGGTTCTCAGATCTCTTTCAGAGCAAGAATGAGGGCTGATATATGTATGTCTCTTTGCATCGCCTGGTTATATTGTTATGGTGTCTCAAGAAGATATGGTATTTTCATCGTAATAGCGGTAAAGATTTCGCTCTTTTTGATGCTGTCGCGTCTTTCGCTCTGTCGGGCATTGATGATATTTCGTTTGTGGAAACATATTCCTCACTGAGGTCCAGCGCCATGGTAATCAGTTTGAAGTTCGTACTGAATCAAAGCTTCATAACAGTCGGTATTGGTCGAGAACCGGGCTGATGATGCGAGCTTGTCGTAATTAACGTCGGAAGGGGTTTTTGTGATTTATTTCCCCAGTAGAAGTCGCTTGTTGGGCCGAGGTGATGGTTAAACGGCTGAATCGACGATATTGGTGGGACGTGTTTTGCCTCTTTTATATTCTCTGCAAGGGCGGGAGGGACGATTTTTATGGTTTTGTGTGGATCAACCTGCCTCTGTGTTTTTGCTCTCTCTGTTCATTTCGGAAGAATGATGTTATTCTTTTATTCAATTTGGCTCTCGATACTTCGACTTCTGTTTCAAGCTTGTTTGTTCTATAATGAAAGTTCTTATTCATAAAATTTTTTTTTATCATGATGCCCTATATTTTTGGTTTCTGTCATTTGTCAGAAGGTTTTGTCTCCTCCATGAAATTGGTCATTTTTTTTGGAAAATAGCTTTATATTTTCGCGATACTCTCAAATGAACTGTCCTCCTGCATCTTCCTGAGTCTGCGTGCAGGTACGGTCTCTGATTCTGCCCTCTGTATTGAAAAGTTCCTTTCCTTCGGAAAAGGAACGAGACGAATCTCTGTGCAGTTTCACAATATCCGTTAAACGGAGAGAAATCGCGTCGCATCCGCATCTCTCCAACTTCCGAGTCCTTATTGGTCTACTAGCAGTCAGAAAGTAACTGTAGTTCTCCTGTCTCTCTTCAAAAAGCGGCGAGCTGCTTTATAGATTCGCTTTCCTGCAAGCTTCCAGATCTCTTGCTTTTTGCGTCCTGCACAGCCTCAGTGAAGAGTCCGCTGTTCTTTCGAAAGAAGAAACGCAAGTTGCATCTTTTGATAGGACTCTTGAAATCTGACTCTCTTCCGTCTTCTCTTCACGAGTCCTTGATAGCCATCTGACGTTCCCGTGATGATGATGGTTCCAGTGTGGACTGGTTTTCGGAAGGAAACACGAAGCCTTCTCTTGTTACTGTCTCACTATCAGCTCCACTTCGATTCGTGTCGCGTTGCCTTCTTCGTCTTCCTTCGTAAAGGAAATTATCAAAAATAAAGCTCTCTTCTCTTCCGACGATTTTCCCGGTCGGTTTCTTTCCGCAAGAAAGAGAGAAGGAAAAGCAGAAGCATTCGTAAATTAGGATCTCTTTTTTGTCTGTCTTCTTCTATTCATTATCCGTTATCCGAAGGAGGGATAAAACTCTGAAAGAGGGCCTCTCCTGTCTAGCTGGTGGGCGTGTCCCTGCAGTGTCCTCTGTCTCGGTTTTGTATGCGAAGATAGTAGCCAGTTTTTTTTTTCAATCATCGGTTTTCCAAATTTTTTTGGGTCAATCAGTGCTTTTTTCCTTTGGTTGGGATGTATTACTCTGTCTTTTCTCTTCTGTCTGACAGGTGTTGCAGTAATCCAACGTCGTAAAAGGATTCCATCTTCTTAATCAGGTCAGAATCGGGCAGCCTCCGGAGATAGGGCTGTAATTCCCCGAAAGTCTCCTCATCTCTGGCATTGACCAAACGCCGAGTCTGGCTGTTTTATCCAGCGTTTCTCCATCCTCTTTCCTCATCTTTAAAGACAACGTCTTTCGGCATGCTTTTTTTCAAGTTCTGTGCCAGGCGAATACTGCGGGCGGTTCTTTTCTGCTCTTGTCGCCTTGGGGTGTCCTTTCCAGACTTCGCTTCAAGTAAGTGCCGTTCTGTGTCTTTTCTTCCTTCCTTCCCCTTTATTAGTCTCTTTACTATGAAACGAAAGAGAAAAAGCCTTTTTCATCGCGGAAAATGCCTGTTCGGTTCTTTTGTAAAGAAAGGATTTGATGATCTGTCGGTCCTTTTCTTTGGGTTTCACGTTTTTTTTTTATTCTTTTTTCACACTGTTTTTCACTGTCTTTTGATTCCAATTCTCTGCTCAGTAAACTTCTCCGTTGTTATCAGTGAAGGTTGGGTATTGAAATCGTTTTTTAAGATGTTTGCTCTGTGAGAAGGGAATTCATAAGCTGCTCTAGCTTCTTCCCGCTGTCTAATACTGTGGATTCTTGCATAGAACTTTGTCATCAGCTGTATTGGTGTCTTCCGTCCGGTCTTGTGTGTGGCTTCGAGATTTCGTTTGTTTACCTTAGCGTTCTAACTGGTAATTCCAGCTAAGCGTTCAATCATTGTACTCTATTTTCATTTACTTTTGTGAATGCGGCTTTGCATCTTGCTTGCAGCAAAGGCTGTCGGATTGTGGGTAAATAATGCTGTGTAAAATAAATCTTTACCTTTTATATTAACTCCTTCTTGCGGGTAGTGTAGAATCACTCACTGGTCGGGGCTTTATGGTTGCAGTGTGACATTTGTCCTATAGTTTGTGTGATGGGTTTCTGGTTTGATGGTTCCTTTGGAATCATATGTTGTGGAATGTTTTTTCGGGTAAAAAACGTAAGGTTTCCTTCGGTTGCTGGCTAAGTATCTTAATTTGAAATCTGTATGGTTTTTACATCTTTCTATAGGAAGATGTAAAGGCTGCCATTTTCAGGTTTATAGCTTCGTACCAATTTCTCGGTTTTGCTCAAACGATCGGTCAGAATCTGATGTGCTAGTCTTGTCTTTGTAAGCTATCAATTCGCTTATCTTGGATTATAACAGATATTTTCGAGGGGTCTAGAAAATTAAATTTTTTTTTTTTTCTCTTGTGTATTTGTTTCTTTATTCAATATCGTACCTATATTATTTTTTATTTAAGTAATTTTCAATGTTATAATAGTATTTAGTCCTTTGCAGTCTGTTTTAGTCCTTGGGGACTGCGTGGCTTCTTTGTTCTCAATGGGTCTCTGTCTGGGTCTGCTCGGGAATGAGGTTAAAAATCTCGATCAGAATCGGTCCTTCTTCCTCTGCATCTGTGGGTTTCTAAACTTTCACTCTGTTTTCATTTTGGTATTCGCTCGCCAGTTTTCCATGCTGGAAGCTGATATTGTGGCTGTCATAATGGTCTCCTTCATTGTTAAAGTGGATGTGGTTTTGGCGTGAGGTCTTGTTGTATCTTGGATGCATAAGCGTCGCCCGGTCTCGTCGGAGGCAGGGGTTTTTTTTTGCAGCGCAATCGGAGGCTTCGAACCTGCGTTTCCCATGGAACAACCGTTAGAGTCGGTTGTGTCCTTTCCTCGCGCGTCCATTATCTCTTCGCTGATTTTTTCCGTCGTGGCAACCGGACTCTTTGTATGGGGCACGGTTTGATTGGTCCTCTGATGAGCGTATACCGGTTTCGATGGGAGAGTGTCTTCTCCGGCTCCTTCTTCTGGCAGCATGCCTTCTCCCGGAACCGTGCAAACCGCGTAATGGCATCCGTGTTCTTCTTCGTTGTTCTTTAAATAAATAGGAATTTCATCATATCGAGAAAAGAGGTTTTCCTGGAAAGTGCTGGGGTTCATCTTTACTCTGGCTCCCCGTTGTCGATGAGGAGAAGCGGAATCGTAAACCCTTCGCGAGATAAGCGAGTTCGTGATTGTTTCGCCGCTGTTTTGGTACCGGTTGGCGATTCTGCTCGCGGATGTCCGGTCGCAAGCGCTACTGTTTCTTTTTGCTGCGTATTGCCGTTTCGAAATCGTGGGTTCATAAGCATCGAGAGCTTAGAATCGGGTACGCCCGTAAAGAAATCATTCGGAATGCTGTAGAGCTTTCTTTTTTTTTCTTCTACTGGTAATCTTTCGATGAGGTGTCGGTTTCTTTCTCCGAGCGTAACTGGTGTTTTCTAGTTCTGTTTCGGATTGGAGAAGCGAAGCTTTTGAATAAGGCTTCTTCTTTCGGATTTCGTTTTAAATCTTTCGGGCGTTCCTTCTCCATCTTCCTTCTCAGGCCTTCTTTCGAGGTTTCCGGGAAGAATTGCTCTTTTGGGAAGGATATCATCTTGTCAGGAAAGCACGGTGGGCGAGCTGCCTCATGTCTTTCGCCCCGGGCAATGGGCAAGTGTGTGATTTCCTCTTCGGACAGATGATGGATAGGATATGTCTTTTTTCACCATCGTTGTGTATGAGGCAGCCGAAGGAACCAGCTTATGGGACAGGGTGTCGTGGTTGTTCGTGATGTGATGTTTCCGGAGATTTTCCGTAGTGTCTTTTCAGGTTCTCCTCTCCTTGAGTAGGCATCACTATGGGGAATCGTCAATGCTTCCTTTCCGTGTAGAGATTGTCTCTTCGGCTTTAGACAGTTGATTTATCGCATGACTCAGGCATCGAAGGCAGGCTTTTTGGAATAGCGGAAGAGTGCGAACTTCTCGCATCTTTTGAATCAAAGGATAATACTTTCTCTTCGGAAGTCTTCTCCTATCCTTATACAGTACGGCGACGGCGTACTTTCGAACCGGTTCGCGGTCGTGAACTGCAAGGAATTTCGTTGTCCTTCATGGTTTTCAAGCTGTTTCGTTTGGAGGAAGAGGTGTGCGCTGCCGTATCCTGGACCGTTCCTGCAGCATAGATGACATCCGCGGAAATCAAAGCTCGGGATCGTTTGTCGCTTCCTGAAAAGTGGATTCACTGGAAGGGCGGAAACGTTCCTCTGATTTGTTCTTCCGTAACTCAACTCTTTCCCAGCGGAGGCGTAATGGACTTCCCTGACAGGAAGATTTTCTTCCAGTATTTCTTCGGATGAAATCTGAGTTCCTCCTTCATCGCTGTTCGGGAACAATCTGCGCCTCGTTAACTTTTTTCTCATTTTTCACAAACCCTTACAAAATCCGGCACGTTCTTCGGTTCTTTATGCTTCTTTGTTCTTCTCAGTTGTTTCGCAGAATAGATGTGTATATCGGTAAAATTCTGCTATATTCTGGCGCAAACTGTTGTACGGATATTTTTTTTTGTATTTTGTGTTGTCGTCTAACGAGATGGATTATCCTGAACCCCAAACTGAAGACCGCTTTTCTCCTACACAAAATGGACTATTCTTTCAGTTAACGGATAATTTCTTTACGGGCATAAGGAAGTTTGCCTCTCCGCCTTTCATGCGTGTGCTTCCGCTGCTTTCTGATTTGAGGAGGTCGCTGCATAGTGGTTTTTTTGGTGTTTTTTTTTAGCATAAATACTGGTCGGAACAAGGTGTGTGTTTTCTTCCGCACGAAACGCTCGATAAGGTGTAATCTCCGTCGGTTCTTCTTCTGGTGTGGTCGTGATGGCATCTGCCCGCTTTCAAAAAGGCGAGGCGCGTTCAGGGCATCCTCATCCTTTCTCCAGAATCAGGTTTCATCGGGCTCGTCATGATTCATTCGTCCGCTGCATTCTTTCGGCACGATCTTCTCCGAAAATGAGCGATGTTGTCTGGTCTGCTCGACTTCGTTCGAGGTTTTTCTTGTTGGGTCTTGTCTTCGTAATCACCATCGTGCGGACGCTCAGACTTTCGGTGAGACAAAGTGTTCTTTAATTCATCGGTGTTCGTAAAGATAATGGGTTTGTCGTGACTTCGTAGTATCCTCAATCGTGCGGGGGAACTCTATTGGGTTGATATCCGGTTTCCTTCGCTGTAGTCTGGGCAGAACACATCGTATCAAACTGATGGTTGGTCCTTATAGACCTTCGTATTTCCACGATAGACCGTTTGGAGGTCATGCCTCCATCGCGTTTTCGAAGCCTTTCGCTTCAGTTTTCGAGGCGTCCTCTTCGAAGTCCGGCATCGCAGGTCTGTGATCCGCTTATCGAGGTCCTGATGCGTTCGTTTCGATTGAGGGGGCTCTACGGTTTTCCGCCGTAATCTGGTCCAAACCTCATCCGAATCGGTGTTCTGGCCGCTCTTAAATCATCGCCGTGCATAGTCGGTTTAAAGAGTTTGATTCTTCGGTAAGAGGGTATCTGTTACGACGCGTATGGATATTCTTTCGTTTTCTCTCGCTAAAGGAAGGAGAGGTGTCGCTTATAGGGTGACTTCATCGGTGAGCACGCCGATGATCACTTTGAGTCGTCGTGGATCAGGAATGATATCATGGGATTCCGTTGAAAAAGAATAGCCGTCGTTTCTTCACCGCGGAAGGAAGTGCATCACCGCGGGGTCTTCGATTGTCACTTTGACAGAGCTTTCCCGGTCATGGTTGTAGCTCTGTCTATCGAAATATTATTGAAGGCTTCCTCACATACTGTTCTTCGGGTTGCTGTTCTCTTTCGATCGATGATGGGGAATATTCTTCCAGTTTTTCGTCAGTTTATAAAACGGCTCCGCACGTGCGCATGGTCAAACAGTAGATTCTTATCTTGAAATCTTCCCGTCCGTGTTCTGCTTTGAAGTCTTTCTCCGGAAGTTCTTTGTCTCTGCCCGCCAAAAGAACCCTCCTGCTCATGAAATCGAAAAACCTCATCTTCACGACCAGATCCCCATGCGGTAGCAGGAGATTGGTATCTCCAGAATTCTTTCTGCAAGATGATGGAATAGATATAGTTCGTTTCTTCATACAGTGGATTCGCACAAAATGATAGTTGTCTGTTCCAGGCTTTCACATATGCGTGAGCTTCTCTCGAACGGACCGGTCGTAATCACCACTTCCTGAATCTCTAACTTTGATTTGCTGAATTGTGGATTTATAATCGTCTCATGCTGGCGAGTTCCGTTATACACTGGTGATCTTTTTGAGATCCCATAGACTTTTTCTGAATTTTAAATCACGTTTCATCCTTGTCTCCTATTCTTCTTATCCTTTTCGTATTCTTCCATTTCGCTTATCTTACTTCCTATTCTTCTTAATTTCTTTTCTTATCTATTCTTTTATTCTCTTTTCTTTATTTCTTATTTTGTTCATCCGCATCGCGATTTGCTGTAAATATGCGTGGATTTTCTCTCCCGCCAAGATTCACGCCGACGTCTTCTATTTTACTATGGGTGTCTTGTCAAATGGACGGGGTGTTGATTTCTGAAGAAAGTCCTGCAGTATAGTGCGGTCTCCTGTAAGCGTAAGGCGCCTTGGAAAAACCGGGGACCAGCTCTTTCCGGAAATGGCACTCCACCTATCTCTTCAACTCTTCTCTGCAATGTGGTAATGGTTCCGTTTCCTCTTTCCTTTCAGTTCTTTTCCTTCCAAGTTTTTAACGAGAAGAACATCATGAGGGTAATTTCGTTTACAGAAGATAAATCTCCTTCCGTTTACATTCAAAGTATCCGGTTTAGAAGGGAAGGAAGAAATGTGCGCTAACTGTGTGTCTTTTTTATAAAATGATCTCCTGCTTTGGTAGAGAATCATTTTTCCTGTGAAATAGGCCTATCGTAGGAAAAGAAGATATGGCTAAGCAGTCCCATGCTTCGAATCGACTTTTCCAGATACAGACAGTGGCTGAATGGAGGACGTAAAAGCGTCCAAACCAGCGTCTCATCCAGCTCTTTCCGGGTTGGGCGCTTTCAAAAGAAAATAATGTAAAGGTCGTGCATACGAGATTCCATCGGAAAGAGCGGCGACTGAACTCCCGCATGGTTGAGTTGGTGGCTGTATGGTTACTGCGTAGGGGAGAAGCTGTACCGTCATATATCTATTTTCTTTACAAAACTGTTGCTTTATCGCCTTAAAACGAGGGAAATTCTTCGCATCGTAACGTGTTTTCAGCAAGGGGTGGGTTCCATAACAGACAGTATTCCGGTTTTTAAGGGGTAAATCCTCCATCTTTTTTTGAAGGCGCTGCATCCTTTCATTTTTCTTCCAGACTGGTATTGTAGAACAACTTTCTTCCTGTTGTCTCCTACCTTTCTGAAGGGGCGACTTTTCTTATCGAAAGAGAGGATGTATCCACGCCCTGAGTGTTCTTGTTTTGTCCACCTTCCGGAAGGTTCTCGTTATGGGTCGTTTTGTGTCCAATAAAATCCATCCTGGTAGCTGAAGAAAAAGGGATCGCTGGATGTGCTGATTGGTATAGTGAGAATAAAAAAGATTTTTGTATTTTTATTCGAAGAGTATGGGAGGGATGGATGGGTTACTCTGTTTGCTTAATTATAGGATTATGGATATAGAGGATATCCGGCTGTTCTTCCTCCAGGGAAAAATCTTCCGTGAGAAGCGGAATCTCCTTCGAAACTGCTCTCTCATTCCGTTACTCGCAAACTCCCGTCTTCTTTTCTCAAAATACGTAATCGGTATAATGAGTGCTTTGGTGAAGGATCCTGCTTCGCTGCGCTATAAACGGATGGCTGCTGTCCTACATGACGCCTTTTGGGCAGAAAAGAATCAGGAAGGCTGGCAGTGCTCTCCTCTTTGAATCTCTGAAGGATTCTGCCTTTGAGGAACTGCTGCGCCCTCGAGTCTTTTTTTTTGAAAGTGCAAGAAAATGGCGGTAAGGACTTGATAAGAGGAAGTGGTTTTCATTTCTCTTCTCCGCCTTATGTGGGATATCTTTCTCACTTTCTCCATCTCCTGGAGAGTATAAGAAGAATGGCGCTTCTCCTTTTCTTCTTCAATTAATGTTCTTCTGTGGATTGGTTTCTATAAGACTGAAGAAGAGAGAGAATCT